>Ga0265293_10004078_pt1 | contig 26225 bp, 22 predicted proteins | sample Munlanlewell138R_FD_192505 | JGI IMG/M metagenome (GOLD analysis project Ga0265293, IMG submission 192505) | Leachate microbial communities from a municipal landfill in Southern Ontario, Canada - Leachate well 138R | ecosystem: Engineered > Solid waste > Landfill > Unclassified | place: Canada...
TTCGTGCTAACCCTTTGAACCGCTCTTTGCTGCAGTTGGATTTCCCATAATAGGCTGCTTCAATCACATGACAAAGTTCGTGTTCAAGGACGAAAAGAAGTGCCCATAGAGCATTTGGTGCCGATAATCCACAGACCAACTTCGACCGTTCTACCTCATCAAACTGGAAAAGGAAACTGACGCCAATGCGGATCTCAAAGCGCATCTGAGGCGGAGCCAAGTCCGGTCCGGATCGCTTGATTATGGTCTTACCGGCACTCTTGGTCATTCGTGTAGAAAGAGAAAACGTTAGCCTATCGCCTATTTCCTCGTCCCACCGCTTACCAAAAAACTGCTCAATATACAGATCAAGGAGCAGTTTCAGGTCCTCCGTAGATAGTCGTTTAAAGCGCTCTCCGTCCCAGTTTTGCGACGTTTCACTGAACTGCTTGATAAGCTCAGCCCGCCTTTGTTCCAGTTCTTCTTCCCCATATTCCAACTCCATCAAAGGACGGCACAATGTTGTCCTCACTCACCTTCCACGTTCCATACTCGGTCAAGCACCTCTATTTTGCTGAGATTTCGCACCCAATACATGGCTCGTTCTCCTGGAATGATAACCCTTAGCGGTGCAGAATCCTCCCCGAGGGGCATCCCATCGATCTGGTAGGCAAGGATGATTTGTCGACTAGCCAGGACCTCTGCGGGTACATCAATCGAATAGCCATCACCGGCCACCAAACGCATGCTGAGCACATGGTCTTGTTCTTGGTCATACTGGGCAAGCAGGTCACTGAACAAAGCGCCCGCCGCAGTAAAGGGGGTCTCTTCTCCAGCGGAGTTTACGGCTACTACATCCACCGTCTCCTTGGGCAGAGTCTCCAGCATAGACACTGAAACGCTAAGCGCCTCTTCAAACAGTCCCTCAATGGTAAGAATCGAACTGTCAGCGAAGATCATTCCTGTGGCCAGAGCAAGTATCACAAGGGCCAGGCATAGCCTACCCATCCATTTTCTCAAACCTTCCACTCTCCTTCTTTCAAGCCAAACAGCTGGCAAGCATCTTCGTCATCTCCTGTAGATCCACAGGTTTACAAAGATGCTGATCGAATCCTGCTTGTAGTGAACGTTCGACATCCTCTGGACTGAAAAAGCCCGATACAGCGATGAGTTTGATATGTTTCAGCGAACCATCACTTCGAATGAATCGGGCAACTTCATAGCCATCCATTCCAGCCATCGCTATATCACAGAGAATGACCTTTGGTGCTTGTTCCTTGGCAAATGCTATACCCTGTTCTCCGCTGTAGGCAGCAATTGCAGGATAGTGTTGGTGATTCAGATATTCACAAAAGAGATCCGCCAGGTCCCGATTGTCGTCAATGACAAGTATCATCATTCCCAACCTTTCCCTATTCAAGGTCTATAGGTAGTCGCATCATGACAGAAGAACCCTGTCCTGGGCCAGGACTACTCGCCGATACATCTCCTCCATGCATTTCCACAATGCCTTTTACGATGGTCAGACCCAGGCCAAGACCTCGATTGTGGGGGTCATCGGAAGTAGTTAGACCCTGCGCAAAGGGTTCAAAGACTTGAGCCAATACCTCTGTGCTCATTCCCACACCATTGTCCTCTATCGTGATGACAGCCAAGTCATTTTGAGTCTGCAGAGTCACACAAACAGTTCCCTGCTCGCAAACATACTTCAGAGCATTTCCCAAGACATTGACAATACATTGGGTGATCCGTAATGCATCCGCCTTTACGAAGACAGGTTCTATGCAAATCTTGGTTTTCAGCAAAATGCCTTTTTCCCTAAACTGGGGTTCCATATCACATATGGTATCGGCAACGATTTTGTTTAGCTGAACCCTCTCCCTGCATAAGCGCATCTTATTCTCAGATATCCGGGTGATGTCAAGTAATCCGTCCGTCAATCGAGAGAGATGCTCAATCTGACGCTTGAGGATCTCAATGGTACGAAGACTCCTTTGTTCCTTAACCGTCAGCTCTAGGAGGGCCACTCCACTGGAGATTGTGGCAATGGGATTTCGCAGTTCGTGGGATAGGATGCTGATAAACTTGTTCTTGTTTTCGTCAGCTCTCCTAAGTGCGTTCACAAGTTCGAGGGCTTCTCTCTGGCTTTCCTCCAGCTCCTCCTGGGCTCTTTTCTGTTCTGTAATGTCAGCAAAGGCTACCAAGCTACCGGAGTATTTTCCCCCTTCGTCGATCAAGGGAGTACCACTTAGGTAAGCCCATACTGGGCTCCCATCCTTCTTCTTCAGCTTAACTTCATAGCGATTCGGTCTTCCCCGCTTTCGATCCGCCCTCTTTTGCAGCGCAGTCTCATGCCACTCTTCGTCCACGAACGTCTCCCAACATTGACCAACCAACTCATCCAAGGGGTACCCGAGAAGTTCTGCTACACCAGTGTTCGCTTCTGTCACGTATCCATCTTGATCGGACCACCAAAAGCCATCATGGGAGGTCTTGAAGAGCTGGCGGTACCTTGCCTCGCTCTCCCGCAAAGCCTTCTCCACACGAGCCCGCTCCATAGCTGTCCAGGTACGTTCAGCGGTCCCCTGGACAACTTCCACTTCACTTTCGGACCAATCACGAGGTGTACGATTTGTGACCGTTAGACTTGCTACCAAGCTACCATCCTTAAATATGGGAACCGAGAGAATAGCACCAATATTCATCGAAGCAAGGAGGGTCTGGGTGGCTGCGGAGAGGTCAAAGTATGTGACATTCCGTCCAGAACGGAGAATTGCCATCATCTCGGATGAATCCGTCACCGAGAAGGTATCCCCCACTTGGGTTGCATGATGGAAGTCCGCATCTTCCAAGTGATCACAATAGATGGCCCTAGGTACGTCCAGATATCTCTTCAATAGGCCAGTCGACGCTTGCCGAATCGCGTCTTTATCACCCAAAGAGCGCAGGATGTCACTGAGGTTGAGAAGATACTCTTGGCGTCTTGCGTTACTTCTCAGCACTTCTTCAGCTAACTTACGCTCCGTGATGTCCTGTGCAGCGATAGCCAGACCGCCAGGAACAGGGGTGGCCACGATGCGATACCAAACATCCGAATTCGTATGAAATTCACGATCCTCAAGTTCTATAGCTTGTCCGGTTTCCATGACCTCTTTATAGATGGCCAAGACATGTGAAACCCAAGACGAAGGTGCAACCTGTGAAACAGGCCGCCCGATGGCAGTCTCCGTGAAGTCCATCCTTTCCTGGGCGGCCTTGTTTTGATATACCAAGGTAAAATCGACAATATTCCCCTCAGCGTCACATATAGGTGCAAGGATCGAAAATGAGTCTAGGGAATTATCATTCACAGCGCGGAAGAGATCCTTGCGTTTCTGGATCTGTCGTTCCATCTCTTTGCGTTCTGTAATGTCAACGGCAGCGATAATCAGTTTGCCCTCAGTGCCAAGTCGTGCCTTGACAACAGCATACCAACGATCCAAGGTCGTACTTCGCACCTCAAATCTCGGTATCTCTTCGTTAGCTATAAACTCCAAGTAGCGCTCAACCACATCCGGGTCAAAGGCAGAAAAAACCTCCGAACCCCTTTTCCCCACAATATCTTCCCTGGGTCGTCCCAGCAGTCCTGCAAAGACAACGTTTACATCTAAAATCACGTAATCCTTTGGTTTGCCCTGAGCATCGAAGATAACTTGTCCGACGTGTAGCGCCCCTACACGAATGTCTCGCAAGAGGCGGTGATAATCACTACAGTTCTGGCATCTAAGCGTCTCCATGCCAACTCCCCCTCGAAGGACAATTCCGGAGTTCCTAGCAAATTCAGCCTAGCTTCCCTTTAGTCTTTGCGCTCATTTCCGACAAAGAACAGTGCAACCGTACCGGGACCTGTATGGGACCCAATGACTGTGCCTACACTATTGATCATCACCTTCCCCTGCAGTAGAGGAAATCTCTCTTCCACCAAATCTGCAACTTTACGGGCGTCAGAATAGCAATCCGAGTTGGAGATAAAACACTTACCAGAATACTCTGTGCCGCTTTCCGCATGAAGTTCCATCATCTTCACGAGCTCTGCGATAACTTGCTTCTTTCCCCTGATCTTCCTGCGGGGAATCAACTTCCCTTCAGCATTCATGTTCAATAAGGGGCAAATATTCAGCAACGTGCCCATTGTGGCCGAGGCGCTAGAAATGCGGCCCCCTCGTTTGTAATGCATGAGATCTGTGGAGAAGAACCAGTGATGGATCCTCAACTTGTTGGCCTCTATCCAGCTCTGTACTTCTTCTATGGAGACTCCTTGATCCCTGAGATCGGCAGCCATGTCTACAAGCAATCCATAACCCGAGGACGCCCCTAAAGAATCCACGAGCAGGATCTTCCGTTCTGGGTACCTTGCTAGCAAGCTTTCCCTAGCAAGAATGGCGGAGTTGTATGAACCAGACAAACCGGAGGAAAGCGAAATGTGAAGAATGTCCTTTCCATCCTTAAGATAGGGTTCGAAGAAGTCCGTATATTGGCCAACATTCACCTGAGATGTGGTGGGCATCGATCCAGCCTTGACCCTACTATAGAACTCTGCAAAGGGTATGGTTTGACCCAAGTCGTCTGGGTATTGAACGCCGTCCAAGATAAAGTGAAAACACACATAGGGGATCTTTCTCTTTTCCAAGTGTTCATGGGGCAGATCCACCGTTGAGCAGCACGTTAAGACATAGTTCGACATATGCGCTTCATCCCTCCCTGTATTCTAAAGTCTTTCCCGACACGAGTGTATCAAAACTTTAGAACCATCTTTCAACGATGAGTCGCTGTTTTCCTTCTGGGAGACTGACCCTCGATCAATTGCGTCCAATTCAGCGAGTTTCGGCTAAGCAAATTGGACTAGATTCCTATTGAACCCACGCAACATGTGCGGTAAAATAAGAGATGTAAATACAATATGTAGTGTTTTTTGTGTTTTTGCTAACGAGAGACTACCCATGTTACGAATTATGGCGAATGAGACAAGTTCAGGACAGCGGCTCCTGCTTTTCTCTTTGTCCACGAAAGGGAGCTTTGTATGAAAATGTTTACCACCATCGTTGAGAGTCCAAAGCAGATTGTAAAGCGCGATGGCACCTTAGTGCCATTTGATTACTTCAAGATTAGACAAGCCATCGCCAAAGCGAATGCGAATGTTCCCAGTGAAACTTTATCTGACGAAGAACTTGATCGCCTAACGGCTGAAGTTGTTTCACATTTGGATGTCAACTCCAATCCAGGCGTCGAGGACATCCAAGACATCGTGGAGCTCACCCTAATGGAAAATGGCAGCTCCCAGACGGCCAAAGTCTACATCCTCTACCGCGCCGAACGTGCCAAGGTACGGAAGCAAAAGAACGCCCTGATGGAAACCTTCAAGCGGTTGTCCTTTACTGAAGCATCTGCCACCGATATGAAACGAGAGAATGCGAATATTGATGGCAACACTGCCATGGGGATGATGTTGAAGTATGGTTCTGAGGCATCGAAATCCTTTATCGACCACTATGTGTTACCAGAAGACATGGCTAAAGCCCATGCCCAAGGGGACATCCACATCCATGATAAGGACTTTTACTTACTAACGGAGACTTGCTGCCAGATCGATCTACAAAGCCTGTTTAGAGGAGGGTTCTCCACAGGGCATGGTTTTTTGAGAGAACCACAAAGCATTGAAAGCTATGCCGCCCTAGCCTGCATTGCCCTTCAGGCAAATCAAAATGAAATGCATGGCGGCCAATCGATCCCTAACTTTGAAAACGTTATGGCAGAGGGAGTTCAGAAAACCTGTCGCAAACATTTGCGGGATCTACTAGAAGAGAGCCAGCTCTTTGGAGACAACGGCCTGGGAGAAGAAGAGCTTGAACGTCTCCTGACATTCGACTATGAGGACTTGGTCGCGTCATTGGCCAAGAGGGGGAATGAGGCGACTGAGCGTAGAGAGCATGCACTCTTGGAGCTCGTCCAGAAGCGTGTTCAGCGTTCTACATACCAAGCCATGCAATCATTTATTCATAATCTAAATACCATGCACTCTAGGGCAGGCGCTCAGGTACCCTTTACATCCATTAACTACGGCACCGGAACGTCTCATGCCGCTCGGTTGGTGATGCGCGAACTGCTCCGGGCTACAGAGGATGGTCTTGGCAACGGAGAGACGCCGATTTTCCCAGTCCAGATTTTCAAAGTGAAAGATGGGATCAACAGCAAGGCTGGCGATCCGAACTATGATCTTTTCAAGCAAGCGATCCACGTTTCGGCAAGACGGCTCTTCCCCAATTTCAGTTTCTTGGATGCACCCTTTAACCTGCAGTATTACCGCGCCGGCGATGACAACACCGAAGTCGCGTACATGGGCTGCCGTACAAGGGTGATGGGAAATATCTACGATCCCAATAGAGAAGTCACCAAGGGCCGAGGAAATCTTAGTTTTACGTCCATTAATCTGCCCCGTCTTGGAATTGAAGCCCGGGGTTCCATCGACACCTTCTTTTCCCTCTTGGACAAGAGGATGGACTTAGTGTTCCGGCAACTTCGTCACCGCTTTGAGATTCAAAAACGCAAGCTTGTTCTGAACTACCCATTCTTGATGGGCCAAGGCATCTGGCTCGATTCTAATACCTTGGATCGAAATGAAGAAATTGAGAGAGTCCTACGTCACGGTACGCTATCCATAGGTTTCATTGGTCTAGCTGAGACTCTGGTGGCGCTCACTGGTAAACACCATGGTGAAAGCGAAGCAAGCCAAGAACTTGGCTTACAGATAGTGAGTCATATGAGGAAACGATGCGATGAACGGGCGCGGGAGGAAGAGTTGAATTATACCCTCTTGGCGACCCCAGCGGAGGGGCTTTCTGGTCGTTTTGTCAAACTAGACCAAGAACGCTATGGGGTGATGGAGAACATTACAAACCACGAGTACTATACAAACTCCTTCCACATTCCCGTATATTACAAGGTGAGCGCTTATGAAAAAATTGCCCTCGAGGCACCGTATCATACGTTAACTAACGCAGGTCACATCACCTATATTGAGCTGGACGGGGATCCAAGCATGAATCTGTCTGTCTTTGAAGACCTGATTTTATACATGAAAGACGCAGGAATAGGCTATGGATCGATCAACCATCCTTTGGACCGAGATCCCAAATGCGGCTATACTGGCGTGATTGGAACTTCATGTCCCCAGTGTGGGCGAAAGGAAAGCAAGCAGGAACCATTCGAGCGAATCCGCAGGATTACCGGGTATTTGGTGGGAACCCTAGAGCGCTTTAACGATGCTAAACGGGCAGAGGTAGGAGAAAGGGTAAAACATGCTTGATTATTGGGAACGCAGGGCAAAGCTACTGCGTCGAAAGCCTGATCAGAATGCGGAGACTCCAGAGCTAGGCGAAGAAGTTCGCCTGGCTTCTCTTGTCGAGGAGTCGATTGTAGATGGGCCTGGCCTGCGTTTTGTCTTATTTACGCAGGGTTGTCCCCATCGCTGTCCTGGTTGTCATAACCCCCAAACTCACCTTCTTGGCGGGGGACGTCTCTACTCCCTTGAATGGATCCTCTCCCTCTATGACAAACAATTAGCCTGTCAGGGAATCACCTTTTCTGGAGGAGAGCCCTTCCTACAAGGAGGGCCCTTAGCCAAGATCGCCCAGGCAGTTCATGAACGCGGTGGCGATGTCATCACCTATACCGGATATCGCCTCGAACGTCTCCAAGAGCTTGCTAAAGAGGACGATGGTATTTCAGCCCTCCTCGCTGAAACAGACTTACTGATCGATGGCCCCTTTATTCAAGAAAGGCGTTCTCTAGAAACACCCTTTGTGGGTAGCTCAAACCAGCGCCTGCTGGCTTTATCCATAAAGGGGGAACAGGCCCTCGAGCAAATCGATCAATTTAACGAGTTCCGCTAACATGAGTCCTTGCTAAACCCCTCTCTACGCATTTTTTTGCAAAAAAATGGATTGAATGAAAAAAAGACGATGTAGAGCGTACCATATAATTAAATCGGGAAACCGATGCAGAACTAAGGGCGTGAGTAGACAGGGGGAAGAGAAGTGAGACAAATGAGGCGCGGAATGGTCTTTCTATTGTTGGCTCTGCTGTTCGTCACGAGTAGTCTAGCAATGGCCGAGACTGAGACCGTTGAGTGGCAGGAGATGCCTTATGGCGCCTGGATGGCCGGTTCATGGTCTGGAGTTCAGCTGAACGAAGAGACCGGCAGGTACGAAGGAGTTGGACCAGGTATGGGATATATCATGGTGTTCAACTTTGACGGAACACATGTCGCCATTTCAGCGTTTTTCCAGAATCTCTATGTCACAGGGAAGTACGAAGTCGAAGGCGACGTGATCCACTTTATCGAACGAACAGCACAAGAAACGACAGACGGTGGATTAACTTGGGGAGAACCCGAGCCCGTTCCTGATGAATCGTTACGCTGGGTCTTGGGTAACGATGACGATGGTACCTATATACTTTTTGTCGAGGAAGGGGCAGAGCCTCCCTTCGTACATGGTCAAAACGCATTTCGCTATAACCAGGTTCCCGGTGTTCCTATCTTCTAAATAGACCAACCAGCACAGAACCAACAAACACTCCGCTTGAAACCAGGCGGAGTGTTGTTCTTATGTCTTGTGGACGCAAGTTTCCGATATTCGGCAAATTGTGTGGGGGACAGTCATACTTCATTCATGATATAATACAATTAGTAAGCATTACTACAACAAGGAGGTATTACCATGCATTCCAGTGCATTGAAGAAGATCCTAGGGATCGTCCTTTTCGCAGTGTTGATTGCGGGGATATATATGGTACCAACCAAGAACACTAAGGCGGAGCCGGTTCTCCCCGACCGTGTACTGCCTAACTTTGCAGATAGCAGATACAAAGAACTTTACTTGGCCGGCGGGTGTTTTTGGGGTACCCAGGCCTATTTCGATCGCATGATGGGTGTCATTTACACCAATGTAGGTTATGCAAATGGAGCTTCAGATCAAACAGACTACTATTCCATTGATACTACAGGTCATGCAGAGACAGTCTATATCGTCTACGACCCAGAAGTGCTACCCCTGGAGACGTTGCTCACCTATTACTACGGAATCATCGACCCCACCGTGCTTAATAGGCAGGCCTATGACGTAGGGACCCAGTACCGAACAGGCATCTACTATGTAGATGAAGAGGACCTTGCGATCATCAACCAGGTGACCGAGGAAGAGCAAAAGAAGCACAAAGACCGCATCGTCACAGAAATTCAACCACTAAGAAACTATGTGCTAGCGGAAGATTACCACCAAGACTATCTCGTTAAGAACCCCTGGGGATACTGTCATGTTGATCTCTCGTCGATCCCCAACGAGAAGCCCCGTGTGGAGGCTGAGGATTATTACAAGCCTTCCCTTGAGGAAATTCGAAAGATGCTTACACCTGAGCAGTTTGCCATCACCCAAGAAGATGACACCGAATATGCCTTTGACAACGAATACTGGGACAATGATGAGCTAGGCATCTATGTAGACATTGTGACTGGGGAACCACTCTTTCTGTCTACCGATAAATTCGACTCTGGCTGCGGATGGCCGAGTTTTAGTCGACCCATCCAAAGTGATGTTGTAATCTACAACAACGACTATTCCCATCTCTTGGCCCGCATTGAAGTTCGCAGTCGAGTGGGTGATAGCCACCTCGGGCATGTGTTTATGGATGGGCCCAAGGAAGAAGGCGGCCTAAGGTATTGCATCAACAGCGGCTCCTTGGAGTTTATCCCTTATGATCAGATGGAAGAAAGGGGCTACGGAGCGTTTCAGACCCTCCTCATGTAGGAAGCTCGAGCGACCACAGGGCTCTAACCAAAAGACGGGCATCCTAGTTTGGGATGCCCGTTCTGCTTTTGTTATGTTCTGCGACTCTTGTAGCGCCCTTTTCTCATGCTTTTTCTGCATCCCTCAGTCTACCTTCACAATGGATCTCTGGCTTGAGGGTCTTGATCTTAAAGACAAAATAGTAGTATTTGTAGACAATGACACAGGCAATGAACAAGCGAACGAGGGGAATCTCCACAAGATAGGCAGAGAGAAGCAATACCGACGAGGAAAAGGCTAAGAGCGAGACCTTAGTCTTCGGTGTCATGGAACGGCTTTGCAGGAAGCTTTCTAAGTGATTCTTGTAGAGCTTGGTGCCTACAAACCAACGATTGAACCGCTCCGAACCTCGGGAAAAGAAGAATGAGGCCAGCAAAAGAAAGGGTGTCGTGGGCAAAACGGGCAGAATGACGCCAATCAAGCCAAGACCCGCAAACAAGAATCCTAGACCTATATAGACAAATCTCAATGATTTTTTCATAGTCGCCCCCGCTTGACACCGATAATCATTCTCAGTGGAATTACTTTTGATAGTAGCAAAGATATGCAACATTGTCAACAGCCAGCCAACAGCGGCTTTTCATGAAAAAAGCCTAGCACCCAAGTCAGGTGTTAGGCTCCTAAATGACGAGAACTGGAAATCGCGGTTAGGACACTTACTTGCCAGACCGGATCTCCCTAATTGGTGTTGGGGAAAAATGTAGATCCCTAAATACGACTTCACATCCATCCCCCGTTGGCGATTGGGCAACCACACCAACTTTCACTGGACCTGGAGTGTCCAAGGTGAAATAGCGTACCATTTCCCACCACTTGGCATCATGGGAATAATGGAAGGCAAAACAGTCGTCAAAGCGAGTGACCCGTAAGTAAATTCCACTCTCTGGTACCACCAACGAGTTGCAATCGTCAGACAGCCCCTTGGTAACGACACTTACAATCATCGGTTTTCTATAGGTGAACTCATAGCAGAGTTTGGCCCAGCGGTCATCGTCAACCATAACCATCATGACGGCGGCGTCATAGTCGTCGATCATATCAACCGAGACCCTGGTCATGAACGTGAAATCCCCTTCTTGCTCCTTGTACAGAAAGTGCCCTGAATCTTTGACAACGGTACCAGCAGGGTCCTTGAACCAGTCTGTCTGAGCCTCCGCTTGCACTACTAACTCCCCATCCTTGAATGCCCACTCCTGTGGCTCGTTAAGCCACTGAAAGCCCTCGGGCAAGGTCTTACCCTTTAGTCCTGAAAATACGTTTACCATCGTTCTCCTACCTCCTTGTTCCCCTCGATAAAATGATGCTCTGTAGTCTACATATCTTCAAGGTTATACCCCAAGCGTGTATCTCCTGCACAAACCTTGTGGGTTCAATCTAAATCTCTGTCGGTAGTTTTTGAGCTTTGTTAGCTGCAGCTGCGTTGTTAGTTGCAGCCTCCCGGTTGAGGGCCATTTCTTCCACAGACTTTACAGGGAGACGGACGGCGCCTCTATAGCCTTTTTGTGTAGGAAGACGCGGTTCCGAGCTCTGGCGTTTCTTTGCTTCGGCTATTGCTTCTGTATACTGCGGTAACCACTCTTCTTGAGCAATTAGTAGGTCGTCAACCATTTGCCAGATTTCCGGCGGATTACAAACAGCTCCCACGAGGGGGTCCATCATCATCGCCTGACGCAAAAGCATATCATCACCGTGCACTGCCGCTTCTACGGCCAGGCGTTGAACAGAGATACTAGAATTGCAAACCGCGGCGCAGCCCAGGGGCAAAGGTCCAATCACCGGAATATGCACGCCAAGACCATCGACGTAACCAGGGACTTCCACAATGGCATCATTAGGCAAATTCGTTATAATCCCTTCGTTCACCACGTTGAAGTGTCCGCGGTAAATCCGGTTTGTCTCTAGAGATTCAATGATGTAAGAACCATGCTCCTGACTTCGAGCTTCAGGTTTGAACTCTAGAGGAGGATCTTTGAGCCAATTAGGAAAATCAACCTCAAACCAATTCCGTCCCTCGCTGCAGACACGCAGATAGCCCCCTGTTTCGCCGTTGATCCAGCTACCAAGGTCAATCCAATTTGGGATCTCCTCGGCGCGCTTACGATACCACGCAACATATTCGCTTAAGTGGCCATTGGATTCAGTACTGAAGAAACCAAAACGCCGCAGCATATCAATGCGCACCTTTTCAGTCTTACTATACTCGGGATGCCGTTCCATCGCTTGTAGAAGGTCTCCTGTGAGATCCTTCCCCTGATGCTGGATCTTGATATACCAGGTTTGGTGGTTGATGCCGGCACAGACGATATCGACCTCATCCTGTCTTAGTCCTAGAGCGTCGGCAATTTGTTCATGACCATGCTGTACGCCGTGGCAAAGACCGATTGTAGGCACTTTGCCATAAGTGTTACAGGCCCAGGTGATCATGGCATTCGGGTTTGCATAGTTGAGCATAATGCAATCGTCAGCGGCGACATCTCGAATGTCCTGACAAAACTTGAGCACTTCAGGTATTCCCCGTTGTCCATACATGATTCCACCTGCGCACAGCGTATCCCCAACACACTGATCAATGCCGTATTCAAGTGGGATCTCAATATCCTGCTCAAATGCCTCCAAGCCACCGATTCTAACAACATTGACAACATACTTCGCATCTCGCAGAGCTTCCCTGCGATCGGTGGTCGCTTCGATCTTGATGTCGAGGCCATTATGCGCAATATCTCTCTGAACAAGTTCCTTCACCATGGCCAAATTACGTTCATTGATGTCTGTAAACGAGATCTGGATATTCTGGAACTCGGGCACAGCTAGCAAATCGCGCACTAGGGTGCGGGTGAAGCTGATACTTCCTGCTCCAATAAACGTCACTTTGAAAGACATGTCTTCCACCTTTCTTCTATAGAAGTTGAAGTTTTGATAAAACGAGGCCTTTTCAGGCCCCGTCAAGGAAGTCTAACATTCGCGAATCCAGACCAACATTTCGCCCTCACCCCTGTTATTCCAAGCATAATAGGGAATACCTTTGAGCGATGCGACAACCTTTTCTGAAGGCTTGGTATCGTAGAGGTCGTCACTGGGCAATTCTCCACTACGTAGCGCCTCACCGCTAATTACCATCACACCGCCAAGCAAGTCTGGGTCATAAGAAGCTTCTAACGCAGCTTCCCGAGGCAGGGCGATATCTGTCAAGACCGAACCGTTATCGTTTTCCTCTAGACAATAGATCATGGGTCCTCGAGCTATGGCAATCTTGCCTGCATTCATCCTCACGTTGGGGTGTGCGTAGATCCTTTTAATCTCCATGGGGAAATCAAGCTCTACCCGATCACCCTCTGACCAGAGTCTTGTTAGTTTGGCGTATCCGTTTTCTGTGATGGGACCGAGCTCTACATTGACTCCATTCAACCGTAATGATGGCTTGTCGCACCATCCAGGAATTCGCAGGCAGAGAGTAAACTCCCCGGCCGTTTCTGGACTAACAGTTAACTCTACCCGACCATCCCATGGGAAATCTGTCCGCTGGGCGAGCTGCACTTTGTTACCAGCCACGTTAGCTACTGCTCTACCACCAACATAGAGATGAACATAAACTTCATTTTCTCCATACGAGTAACAGTACTGGCCAAGCGAGGCCAAGAGCCTGGCTAGGTTTGGCGGGCAGCAGGCACAGCTAAACCACGCCTGGCGAGTTGTCTTTACATGTCTCTGATCATGGCGGTTGGCGCAGGATTCAGGCCAAACTTCCAGTGGATTCACGTAAAAGAACTTCTTCCCGTCCAAAGACATACCAGCCAGAACACCATTATAGAGTGCACGTTCGCAAATATCAGCATACTGACGATCTGCCTCAAGATTCAGCATTCGCTGGGCCCAAAAAATCAGACCAATTGAAGCACAGGTCTCCGTATAGGATCTGTCGTTGGGTAAGTCATAGTCAATTGTAAAACCTTCTCCATAAGCCTGGGACCCAATTCCACCCGTTATATACATACGGCGCTGGGTTACATTCCTCCAGAGTCTCTTGCATGCCTCAGCTAGCTCTTCATCTCCTGTTTCTCTTGCCAAATCAGCCATGGCAGCGTAGAGATACATCGCCCTGACCGAATGGCCTTCTGCCGTGGCCTGTTCTCGAACAGGAAGATGTGCTTGGCTGTATTTGAGCCCCCACTCTCTGGGGTTTCGATACTTACTCTTGTCTGCACAATTCTCATATTCTGCGTCGAGGTAATTAGGCTCCCTCCCCCGCTCGTCCACGAAGTATTTCGCTAGCTTCAAGTACCGATTCTCTCCCGTTACTCCGTAGAGTTTGACGAGGGCTAGTTCTATCTCTTCATGTCCCGGGTAACCTTTAAGTTTCTCCGGTTCTGAGCCAAATACCGAATCAATGTGATCTGCAAAGGCTCTCGCGACACGTAACAGAGTATCTTTCCCAGTTGCCTGGTAATACGCGACGGCGGCCTCAATAAGGTGTCCCGCGCAGTAGAGTTCATGGTCTTCTGTGAGATTTGTCCACCTCTGATCTTTTCTATCCCCAATAAAGAACGTGTTGAGATAGCCATCTGGTTCTTGGGCCCGGGCGATCAGATCGATGACCTCATCGGCGATCGTTTCCAGTTCAGGATCCGACTTGGTTGTCAGAGAGTAAGCTACCGCTTCAAGCCACTTGGCCACATCACTATCTTGGAAAACTTCGCCATAAAAATCACCCTCGGCTTCTCCCGCGGCAATTCTGAAGTTTTCAAAGGCGTTACTGCGCTCCACTCCCGGGAGTTCATCATTGAGCACCTGTCTTTGGTAGGGAATGATCACATCCCGAACCAAGCTTGTGTAATGATTCCAAAATCTATCGTCTACTTGTACCTGTTGTAGTGGTATGCTTTTCAAGCTCTGCACCCCAATCTTCTCCTTTTGCCCTTAGGCGATCTCCACATACAGAACGGTCTCCTGTGGGATCACAGTCGTTGTGTCTCCCTCTTCTTCAAAGGAACCGCCTGTTACCGCCTTGACAGTCACACCATGCAAGCAGAATTTCAAGCCCGGTGTTAACTGGGAGACTTCTAGCTCAATTCTTGTGCCTTGGCGCGTCGCACTGGCAGTAAGCCTGGTTTCACCTTGTAGGTCTGGCACCTCTGCGCAAGCCCTACTAGCATCACCAAGCTGATAGAGGTGTAGGGCAAGACCGTCGGTATAATCATAATCGGGTCTCTCTTCGTTTGATCCCACAGCCAGCAATGTGTTTTCACGCACATAAAGAGGAAGTGAGAAATAGTCGTAGACTTCGCTGAACCAACGTCCACCTTCCTTCACTTCTCCTGAGAGCAAGTGTGTCCAGCGTCCGTCGGGCAGATAATAGTCTACACTTCCGTCCTCTGCAAAGATGGGAGCAACTAAGAGTGAATCTCCCAGCATATACTGCATATCCAGGTACCTAACGGCTGGATCCTGGTCAAAGGCTAGCACCATTGGTCGCATAACAGGGATACCAGTCTGATGTGCTTTTACAGACATTCCATAAATATAGGGCATGAGACGGCATTTCAAATTAGTGAAGAACTTCAGTACCTCGCTGGCCTCTTCGTCGAAATTCCACGGTACTCGATAGCTCTTTGATCCATGCAGACGGCTGTGGGTCGAAAGCATGCCAAATTGGACCCAGCGCTTGTAGAGATCTGGCGTGGCCGTCGCCTCAAAGCCACCTATGTCGTGACTCCAAAAGGAAAAGCCCGAAAGGGCGAAGGAAAGTCCTCCGCGCAAGGTTTCAGCCATGGATGCATAGTTACCGTAGTTGTCTCCCCCCCAGTGAACGGGAAACTGCTGGCAACCAGCCGTAGCACTGCGGCCAAAGATCACCGCTTCGCCCCGACCCTTCACCTCTTCCAAAAGATCAAAGACGACTTTGTTAAAGAGATACGCGTAGTAGTTGTGCATGGCTACTGGATTGGATCCATCATGATACGTTACATCAACGGGAATTCGCTCGCCGAAATCGACCTTAAAGGAATCCACTCCCAGATCGAGTAATGCTCGTAGTTTGTCCGTATACCATTTGACTGCCTTTGGATTAGTAAAGTCCACTATGGCCATACCCGGCTGCCAACTATCGAGTTGCTTAGTGCCCTTACCATCCTGACGCTTCAGGAAATAGCCGTTCTGGTGGCCTTCTCTAAAGTAGGCAGTGCCTTGGGCAACATAGGGATTGATCCACACACTGATTTTTAGCCCTCTGTCTTTATACCGTTGCAGCATCTCCTGGGGATTCGGGAATGTCCTTTCGTCCCACTCAAAGTCGGTCCACTGTAACTCTTTCATCCAAAAGCAATCAAGGTGAAAAACGCTCAGGGGAATGTCCCTGTCTTCCATGCCTTGAATAAAGGATGTAACTGTATCTTCGTCATAGTCTGTCGTAAACGAAGTCGATAACCACAGTCCAAAGGACCAAGCAGGGGGCAAGGACGGCTTACCTGTCAAGGAGGTATAGTGCTTCAAGACATCTTCGTTCTTTTCACCATAGATAAAGTAATAAACTAATTCTTCACCTGGTACAGAAAAACCAACATACTCCACTTTTTCGCTGGCCACTTCAAAGGACACATTATCCGTATGATCGACAAAGATTCCATAGCCGCGATTGGTCATATAAAAGGGAATACTCTTATAAGCAACCTGGGAAGAGGTACCCCCATCTTCGTTCCAGGTCTCAACCACTTGGCCGTTCTTCACAAAGGCTGTAAAACGTTCGCCAAATCCATAGACGCATTCGCCTGGGTGTAGCGATAGTTCAGTAACCATATAAGGTTTATAATCCGCTTTGAGATAGTTTTCTTCTGGAAATCTCGTGACAGGTTGCTTATCCCATTGCATGTAACCGAGATTTCTAAATCCACATGTGGTGAGTACCTTGCCCTTGGCCTCGAACCGATATTGCCACTCCTCGCGGTTGATACGAACCGTGACATCACCCGAGGTCATAACGGCCTCTTTGTCCGTTATAGAAACCTGAACGGGCTGTGGATCATGGTTTTTCTCGAAGCTCGGTGCGCCATCTTCGTACCCTTCATGATGATAACTGCGAACCCGAACGACGTTTTCTGCCGCTGACGTAAACTCGATTGTAATTGTTCCAACGTCGAGGGCTCCGTCACGGTTATGAATCACGCGTTCAGGTGCGACGACTTGAATTCCACCTGGTATTTCTCTCACAATATACGCCTGCGAAGCGTACATAGCATTGGCTCTTTCGCTACGCAACCAGTAACCTTCAGTAAACTTCATATACAATCTCCCTTACACGTGATAGAGAAAGGACTTGGGACAAACCCCAGACCCAAGCCCTTCATTTACAATCCTACTGACCGTCAATTTCCATCCATTTTTGCTCAATCTGAGCACATGCTTCATCCTTGGTCAATTGGCCACCAAGGTAAGCTTGCATGATTTCGCCAAAGGACATGTGGAATGAGTCTGTGGAGTAGATAATGCCGATTGGGGCAGAACCTCTCTCACTCACTTGCATCGCTCCGTCGCGCACGAGATCAAAGTCAGCCATTCTGTCGGTAACGATAGGAGAGACTACCTTGGCTACGTCAATAAACCATGTTTCGCCATAATCAGAGGTGTACCACCAGTTGATGAAGTCTAGCACTTCTTGTTCCGCGTCGGAACTATTACTAATTCTCATCGCTTGGTCTGCACCAGCAATAACTTGAGCTTGAGCCGCATTATCCGATACGGGATACCCGGCAATACCGATTTTGATCTCTGGATCAATCGCTTTTACATCTGCTTCAATCCATGGACCTTGACCGACAACCATGGCGGCTTGGCCTAAAGCCAATGCTGCAATCTCAGTGCTGATCGTTGATTCAAGTGGCTTAGCATCGCCATTGGCGTAGACTAAGTCTACAAAACGGAACCAGTTCTCATAGAGCTCTGGATAATCCTTGAACTTCGCTTGTCCTTGCTCAAACTGTTGGACGAGCCCAGGCACATTGTCCGTTGCAGCCGCTAGGAAATGTTGAAATGCATGCTTGAAAACCCACCATTCGCCAAAGCCACTGGAAAATGGTGTGATGCCAGCAGCATTGAACTGCTCAATCGCGGTTTCGAGTTCTGCAAAAGTCTCTGGTACCTTCACTCCGAGTTCTTCAAAGAGGCCTTTGTTGTAGACCATTCCGAAATAGTTGCCCTTGATAGCCAAACCATAGACACCATTGCCGTTAGCGTCTGCCATGGAATCTCTGACAGCTTTTTCCATGGCGTTTGCCAAAGGTTGATCGGATAGATCGAGGGAGTATTCCTTGTATAGTTCGATCTCTTTACCAGTTGTCGAAGCAAAAATGTCAGGAAGGTCCCCAGAGTTCAACTTAACCTTAAGCAATGTGGGATAATCGCTTTGGGTTGTCTCATAGTGAATGACTACATCTGGCTTAACCTTCTTATACTCGTTGATTAGCTCACGTATAGCGTCAGCATATTCAGGCATGGAGATAAAAATGCTGATCTCCTTCGCGGCAAAGGCAACTTGGGACATTGTCCCCATAACAAGTAAAGCAATTAGTAGCACAACGCCAGTCGTTTTTCTCATTCGAAACACTCCTTTTTTGTTTGTTCCTTGTCCACAGACTGCGAGTTTTACCCTTTTACGGCTCCGGCTATCACACCTTTCACAATATGTTTTTGCAGAAGCACAAAGAAGATTACAGATGGAGCCACCGCCAGGACCATGGCAGTCATGGCATAATGCCACTGCGTATTGAACTGGCCGACAAATGTGTAGGCTGAAAGAACTAAGGTCCTCGTTCTTTCGGTGCTGTTCACCATCAGGAGCGGCAATAGGAAGTCGTTCCAAATCCACATCACGTTTAACACAATGACCGTAGTGGTGATGGGTTTTAGGATGGGAAAGATCACGTGTGCAAATGTCTGCAGGGTGGAAGCTCCGTCGATAAACGCGCTTTCATCGATTTCCCTCGGGACCGTCTGGATGAAGTTGGCGTAGATGAAGGTAGCCATGGGGACCCCAAAGCCCCAGTACTGAATGCCCAGTCCCACCAGACTTCCGGCGAGGCCAAAGACGTTCATTGTCTTCAAGAGCGTGATCATGAAAGTTTGAAAAGGAATCAGCATGGGAGTTATGATTAGAAAATGGGCGATCCGTGTATAGCGGTTTCTTGTCCGATTAATGGTATAAGCTGCTATAGATGAAAACACAATAATGCCAAGTAGGCCCACAACCGTAATGATGACATTGTTCATAAACAGAGCCCCATAATTCATCCGCTCAACGACGTTCACATAGTTCTCAACAGCTAGGCGGCTCGGCAAGGCAATTACATCCATAATCACTTCACGGAAGGGTTTCAGCGAATTATTGACCATGAGGAAAATAGGATAGATGTAAAATGCTGCGAGTGCTATGGCAAAGAATTCGGCCAAAATCCATTTTAGGCGAGTTTTTTGCTTACGGGTCATCATAAATCCACCTCTTGTCTCCGGGAAATCCATAAAACAAGTTGCGTCAAGACCAGAACGATAAAGAAGAAAACCACAGCCTTGGCCGAACCGAGTCCGAAATTGTTGTGCTGAAAGGCTTCTCTGTAGATATCCAGCGTAGCCGTGTAGGTGGAGCCGCCTGGTCCTCCCTGGGTCAGCGCTAGCACAATGTCAAACATCTTAAGTGCATTGGTCAACGACATGAAAAGGCAAATGGTAATGGATGGCGCTAGGAGTGGTAACGTCACGCTAAAGAACCGCCTGACGCTATGCGCTCCATCTACTGTGGCCGCCTCGAGGACATCACCAGGGATTGCCTGTAAGCCTGCGATGTAAAGAACCATATAGAAACCGAGTTGCTGCCAAACCCCCACAATAACTACAGAATAAAAGGCGAGGTCGGCATTACCCAGCCAACTCCAGTTGAAGAATCCCCAGTTTGTGAGCTGATACAGCCTAGCGAATCCAGAGGAAAAAATGAACTTCCAGATAAAACCGACAATGGTCATACTCATGATATAAGGTACAAAGAAGACTCCCCTGAGGAAGTTCGCTGTCTTGAGCTTTTGTACTAAAAGGACTGCCAAACCCAAGGCAAGTACGTTACTGAACAGCATGAATAGGACAGTGTATTTACCTGTGAAAGCTAAGACATCGGTGAATTGACTTGATTTGAGAAGGATTGTCTTGAAGTTCTCCAAACCTACAAAGGTTGCAGAACTAGAGATCCCGTTCCATTCGGTCAACGAGTAATACCCACTACTGACAAATGGGATGTAGATCATCATGGTCACAAGAATAATAGCTGGCAGAGTGAACAAAACCATTTCAAGTTTACTTTTGGTGCTATTTCTCATCTTCACCACCCTAACTTCTAAACATAGATGGGAACTTTAAAAAGGTCATAGGCTACCAAAGCGCAGGCCCCCATTAACACGGCATCGGTACCTTTATCACAGATGTGTATGTTCAGATCCTGTTTGTGCTTAGCAAAAAAGTTGGTGCTCAATTCTCTGCGTAGTCCCTGCACGAGATATTCTCTTCCATCCATGGACTCGCCGCCTACGATGATCGCCCCAGGATTGACAAAATTTACGATGTTCCGGATCCCAATACCAAGGTTCTCGCCGAGCTTTATCAGAATCTCTTGTGCATAGGTGTCACCTTCACGTGCAGCTTGCAGGACAGAGTCTGGCGTTACCTCGGCAACGTCCAGGAGTTTCGTGGGCAAACGAAGAGCTACCAAGCGCTTTCCCTCACTGACGGCGAATGCATCAGATGCGTACATTTCGAGACATCCTCGTTGACCGCAATAGCAGGGCGTTCCTTCTTGTTGAATGACCGTGTGCCCTAACTCTCCTGCTCCTCCAAATTCGCCCCGGTAGACATGACCATTGATCACAATTCCCGCTCCGAGACCAGCACCAACCAATACCCCTATGAAGTTCCCATACGGCGTCCCTTCTTGGCTCCACATGTAACCTAGAGAGAATACATTAGCGTCATTATCCAACAACACTGGAACCCCGAACTCGTCTGAGAGATGCTCAAAGGAGTAGTTGTCCCATCCTACGATGGGCGAATAAACGACGGTACGCTCCTCTCTGTCAACTAGACCAGAGGTGGCAATGCCGATTCCGCAAAAACGTTCTTGAGGTAAACAGTCATCGGTAACCTTGCGGACTCCGTCTACTAGGAGTCTATTAATTTCTTCGTTGGTTCCAGAACTGGAAAATTCGATCGTTTCGCGCCTAATGATCTTGGCCTCCAGGTTGGCTCGGCAAAAATAGAGCCGATTGAGTCCGATTTTGATACCGACTACATAACCATAGTCTGCGTTGAATTTCAGTAGAACAGGCCTTCGTCCACCTCGGGACTTGCTCTTCCCAATCTCATAAACAAGCTCTTCTTCAATCAGATTGTTTACGATCGTTGTTAGGGAGGACATGCTCAAACCAGTTCTCTCAGAAATTTGGCTGCGTGAGATCTCTTTAGCCTTCCGAATCTGCTCAATGACGGACATGCGGTTAAGTTCTTTCATTGTGTCCTTGTTCACACTTGTCAGCTGGTACACCATAACCCGCCCCCGTTCTTTCATTCAACGAAGCAAAACGTTACAATTCGCGAGAAAATTACCCGAAACATCATATAACCCTTAAATATAACCTAACATATTTCACTCACCGAAGCAAGTGGATCTCTTGATTTTACATTGGCTCACTTGTCACGGGGAACATGATCGTAGCTAGGGTCGATTGTTTCACAGGGAGCGTGCTACAAGAAGGTATTTTTAGGAAACGCGAAGAAGAGGAACGTTAGGAAGGCATGCGGGGTGATGGGTGTGCAAAACGTTCTCACCAATACCAGGGTTACCTTGCTCGATGGTCTCCAGGATTCGTTTCAGCGGGCGAAAGCGATCAAGTTTATCGTCTCTTTTGTCATGGAATCTGGGGTGCGTCTACTCTTGCCTGACCTACAAAAGGCTCAAGACAAGGGTGTTCCGATCCAGATTCTAACCAGCCGCTATCTCAATGTTACTGAGCCTTCCGCCCTGTATCTCCTCCGGGATCAACTAGGCAAACAAGCAGATATCCGCGTTTTCGAATCCAATACGGTAGCCTTTCACCCCAAGACATACATCTTTTCCCACGGAGCTGGGGGAGAAGTCTATGTGGGCTCTTCGAACTTGTCCCGTAGCGCCCTCATCGATGGAGTGGAATGGAACTATCGGCTACAATCCAGCCAAGAACCCTCGGACTATGAGCAGTTTGTAGAGAATTTCGACCGTCTGTTTGCATCATCTCTCCCCCTAACCGATGAGTGGCTCAAAGAGTATAGCCTGGCCTGGAAACGCCCCCGGTGGATTCGGGCTCAAAACGCAGACCCGGAAGAACTCGATGAAGTTTATCCCCAAGGTTCCCAAATTGAAGCCCTCCACTACCTCGAGGAATCAAGGGCTGAAGGTTTCCGAAGGGGCATGGTTGTCATGGCTACAGGTGTGGGGAAAACATATTTGGCAGCCTTTGATAGTAAGAAGTATCGCCGTGTACTTTTTGTGGCTCATAGGGAAGAGATCCTCAGACAAGCCCGGGACACCTTTAGTAAAGTGGTTCCTACCAAAACAATGGGTTACTTCAATGCCATAGAAAAGGCAACAAAGACGGATATTGTCTTTGCCTCTGTTCAAACTCTATCCCAAGAGCGGTATTTGAGTCCTACCTATTTCACACCCGAGTACTTCGACTACATCGTTGTGGATGAATTCCACCACGTGGCAGCCCAGAGTTACCAGAACGTCGTCAATTACTTCAAACCCCGCTTTCTTTTGGGCCTCACCGCCACTCCTTTTCGCATGGATAATCAAGACATCTTCCAGTTTTGCGAAGATAATGTGGTCTATGAGATCAATCTGCACGAGGCAATCAACAAAGACTATCTAGCTCCCTTTCATTACTATGGGGTTTATGACGACACAACGGATTATGCCACGGTACAAATGGCGAATGGACGCTATGTGACAGAGCAGCTCGAACGTGCTCTAAGTACCCGTGCTAGAGCTGATTTGATTCTTAAGCGTTATCGGGAGTATCGTTCGAAGAGAGCTTTAGCCTTTTGTAGCGGCATCAAACATGCAAATTATATGACCCAGTTCTTCAAGGAACATGGTGTATCGGCAGTGGCCGTCCATAGCGGCGAAGGACCTTTTGCCATGGAACGCAATATGGCCCTGGAAGCGTTACGTGCTGGAAGTGTGGAGATCATTTTTTCGGTGGATCAGTTTAACGAAGGAGTCGATGTTCCAGAAGTAGATCTGGTGATGTTCTTAAGACCGACGGAGTCCTATACCATCTTCCTACAGCAGCTTGGGAGGGGCTTACGTAAGGCGCCTGGTAAAACGCACCTAACCGTTTTAGACTTTATCGGCAATTACAAACGGGCCCATCTCATTCCCCTCATTCTCCAGGGGGGTAATCCCCAAAGGGAAGAGGACTTCTCCTATCGGATGCGCGATTTGTCCGGGGCGGTAGCTGAGGGTTGTAGCCTAAATTTCGATATGCGGCTCTTGGATGTTTTTGAGGAAATGAGAAGACATGATCCTCTACCAGAGCGGCTCCGCTTAGCCTACTTTCGTCTCAAGGCGGATCTAGGACGAAGACCTCTGCGCCTTGATATTCAAGCAGGCAGCGACATACCCAGTCGAGAGTTCTTGCGTCCCCGTCATCTATCCCCTGATAAGGGTTATCTGCGATTCTTAGCTGATCTGGATGAGCTAGAGCTTGAGGAAGTGAAATGGCTGGGGACAGATGTAGAAGAGTTTTGCTTGGATCTAGAGACAACTGCAATGACCAAGCTCTACAAAATCCCAACATTAAGAGCCTTTATCGAAGGAAAACAGCTGCGTTCCTCCGTATCCAGCCAAGAGATCGGTATGGCTCTAAAGACGTTTTATGAGGACCCGAGGTTCTCTGTTGATATGCGCGATAAGTCGAGCCACGGCTTTCAAGACTGGCCATTGGAACGATGGATTCAGCTGGCAGAGCGAAATCCCATCCGTTTTCTCCATAGGAGTTCACCCTTTTTCCATTATGATCAGATCAATAAGAACCTGCAGCTTGCTCCTGTTATCTACGATAATCAATCACCGAGTCTAGTTGAGCACATGGAAGATATTCTGCGCTATCGAGAGCGCTTGAAGGTCGCAAGGTTATATAAACAGAGAACGTGAAGGAGAGGATTGTTATCCCCGTCTATAACAAGCTTGTTCGAGATGAGATCCCAAGGATCATTGAAGGTACAGGAAAGCGTTACCGTGCCTCCACCGTGAGTGGACCGGAGCTCATTGGCGCTCTCCAAGAAAAACTCTTTGAGGAGTTACAGGAGTTTGTCGAGAGTGAACATAATCTGGAGGAATTGGCCGATCTTCTGGAAGTAATCGAGGCCCTGGCCCATCAGCTCGGCTCATCACTCCAAGAGGTTATGGAGCTCAAGGAGGAAAAGAGAAAAAAACGAGGTGGTTTTGAAAAGGGGCTTTGGCTGGAATGGGTTGAGGACTAGTTAAGGTCTTTCGCGAGTAGTTCTGCTCATGCAAAAGGAGGGATCCACAATCCCTCCTGGCACTAAAGTTAAGTCCAGCTCTATCTGACCATTAGTCCTCAATGTTCTTTATGAGCTTTGTTATTCTGTATGTGCAGTCCTTTACTCGCAGTGCTCTTGTACGCCAGGAATCGGATAGGGGAAACCTAATTCCATCCTTGGCCCCTGTCCCCATATCCCAATAATCCTCGGGCTCTTTGCTTTGCTTTAGCCAATGAGCTACAAAGAGAAGCTTTCTTCGGCATTCTAAGCTTCTATACTCTGCTAACAGCTCCATGGCGGCCAGGTACCTGCTGGCATGTTTGGACTTGAATGTCTGCGGGAGCCTGGATAGCTCTTCATCATACAGGTAATAGATGCCCGATGGATGGTGGAGCAAGTGCTCAATCAAAGCGGAAGCGACCTCATCTTCCAAGAGATCGGATACCAAGGATATCTGATAGAACGTTGCCAGATCGACTAACCGCCCTCCTTTAGGTGGTAGCTGGAAGATGTTCTTATATGCCTCAACATACGCGCCGTGATTGTAAGCTCCTTCTTCAAAGGAGCGACTGAAAATCTCCGCCCACTTCGCTGCCACCTCATTGGCATCCCGATCGTCTTTCGTAAATCTGCGGATCCACGTCGCCAACATGAGTGCAGTGAATATGTCCCAGTCATGAAGCTTCTCCCTTCGATCGGGTAACGAGTTTCTCCCAACCAAACAGTCGTGCATATATGATACAGCCTTCAAGATTGGTTCATCATCAATTGTGTAGCCGAGTATTTCCAATCTTCGTATGGCTTGCTCTGTTGTGATCGGGTTCCTTTTGGAAGGGTTGCTTAATGTATGGAAGTAGCCCCAAGAGCCGTCCTCTCTCTGCAATTCGATAATCTCAAGAGCCCACTTGGAATTCTTGTAATCAGTCACAAGTCACTCCCCCGCCCTACCCCTTAAGCATCTCGGTTCTACCCTTCTGCCTACAAGGCTTCAAACAATTCTATGAGTCTCTTGAGATCCTCGTCCCGCGACGTGTCTACAGTAAGCTCCCCTTCAATGCCTTCCCAGTCTTCGGACTGTTTCTCTAGCATTTTCTCAACTGGTCCAGGCATTCTCCCATTCATCCTCTGGGAAAAGCGTTCTTTGATTGTCTCAAGCGGAGCTGTAAATCGGATCTTATGTGCCTTTTCAATATCGGCAACTCTCTCTAGCTCTGCCTTGTCTGTAATTAGGTAGACGATGTGATCATTTGTATCTGAAGCTGCGGCTCGTAGCTTATCAGAGAATACTTGCCAGGCTTCATGTTCCCCCTTGGCCATTCTTAGATAATCCTTACCCGCAAACACCTCGGCGTCCACGATGTCCTTGATCTTCTTAACCGCCGTCGATTTTCCAGTGCAACTTGGTCCCATAAATATGTATAGCATATCTCTTACTCCTTCGTAGTCGGTATCATAGCGTGATCCAATAGCGTTGTACAGTCTTGCCTCTTTCCTGTACTTCGTTTTCCAACACGGCTCCGTTTTTCATCATCGTCTTAACGGAACCGAGATTCCCCTTATCGCAAGTTAGCAGGACTTTTTTCATGCCTCTTTCTCCGCAGATCGCAAGAGCCAGTTCTAGCATCTTTGCGGCGTAGCCCTTCCTACGCTCCGTTGGTCTGATTCCATAGCCAATGTGTCCACCGTAGTTCAATAGAGAGTCGTTCAGAACGTAGCGGATGTTAACGGCACCTAGAATACGGGTCTCTTCGCCGTTCACTAGGAAATAGGTATCCGCTGGAACCAATCCATTTAGAT
>Ga0265293_10004079_pt1 | contig 26222 bp, 27 predicted proteins | sample Munlanlewell138R_FD_192505 | JGI IMG/M metagenome (GOLD analysis project Ga0265293, IMG submission 192505) | Leachate microbial communities from a municipal landfill in Southern Ontario, Canada - Leachate well 138R | ecosystem: Engineered > Solid waste > Landfill > Unclassified | place: Canada...
AGGATCGCCAAAGCCCGTCCAATCAAGACGCAAAGCGCAGGCATGGCCCGTGCCATGGCGAGCATTTGCAACGCGGAGTGGGCGGGTTTGGGCGGTCAAAGCGGGCATGAGGGATTCTTTCTCAAGCGCTCAGGCAAATGCTCGAGTCCCCTCCAGGCCGACACTGATTCGCTCGTTCTTCAAGTATCCACCTGTCGCCTGTATTGCCATGGCCTCTTGTGATAAGATAGTAACTGATTACTCGTTTTATCAGGGGGTACTCGTGGGCACCCGTCCAAAGCATCTTCCGGCCGATGAACGTCGTGCCGTGACCGTCGAAGCCGTCGTGGCGCTTGCTGGTTTGCAAAACCCCAGAGAGATCACCACTGCTGCCATCGCCAAACACATGAAGCTGACGCAAGGCGCGTTGTTTCGGCACTTTCCCAACAAGGAGGCCATCTGGCAGGCGGTCATGGAGTGGGTGGCAGAGCGCTTGCTGGCCAGGATCGATCAATCTGCGCAAGGAATCGAGTCACCCTTGGCGGCCATGGAGGCGATGTTCACGGGCCATGTCGAATTCGTGGTGGAACACCCCGGCGTACCCAGGATCATGTTTGGCGAACTTCAGCGTTCCGAATCGACTCCGGCCAAGCGCAAGGTACAGGCCTTGATCCGGCGCTATGGCGAACGCCTGCATCGTCTCATGGATCAGGGCAAGGCCAGCGGCGAGCTGCTGCCCACCCTTGACAACGAGGCGGCGGCGACGCTGTTCATCGGCACGGTCCAGGGTTTGATCTTGCAGACTTTGCCTGCCGGCAATCTTGCCGGCATCCGCCGCGATGCGCCGCGAGTCTTCGCGATTTACCGGCGCGGCATTGGAATCGACAAATGAAAAGTCGAACCCTGGCGCTCCTGGCCGTCATCATTCCGTTGGGCGTACTGTTTGTTTACGTTGCCCTGCGATCCGGGCCCCTGGCGCCGGTCGCCGTGACGGTGGCGACGGTCGAATCGCGAGCGGTCACGCCGGCGCTGTTCGGCATCGGCACGGTAGAGGCGCGCTACACCTACAAGATCGGGCCGACGTTTGCCGGGCGCGTCAAGCGCCTGGACGTGCATGTGGGGGACCACGTGAAGGCCGACCAGGTACTTGGCGAAATGGATCCGGTCGATCTCGATGACCGGGTCCGATCACAAGAATCGGCATTCAGGCGTGCGCAAGCGACGCTGCGCGAAGCGCAAGTCCGGCAGGTCTACGCGCAAACGCAAGCGCGCCGCTATGAGAAATTGTTTGCGGTGCAATCGACCAGCGAGGAAATCGTCACCACCAAGCGGCAGGAACTGCAGATTGCGGACGCCGCCCTGTCTGCCGCTCAGGAAGACATTGTCCGGGCTCGCTCCGACCGCGAAGGCCTGGTCACGCAAAGGGCCAGTCTGCGCCTGGTCGCGCCGGTCGACGGCGTGGTGTCCGTGCGCGATGCCGATCCGGGCACAACCATCGTCGCCGGCCAGGCCGTGGTGGAAATCATCGACCCCAGGAGCCTGTGGATCAACGTGCGCTTCGACCAGATCAGCGCATCGGGGCTGGCGGGGGAGCTGCCGGCGCGTATCGCCCTGCGTTCGCGCGACGGCCAGGTGCTGGAAGGTCGTGTTCTGCGCGTGGAACTCAAGGCCGACGCAGTCACCGAGGAACTGCTCGCCAAGGTGACATTCGACAACCAGCCCGAGCCTTTGCCGCCGGTGGGCGAACTGGCCGAAGTCACGGTTGATCTGCCGGCGCTCCCGGCCGCCCCACTGATCCTCAACGCTGCGGTCCAGCGTGAGGGCGACACCATCGGTGTCTGGCAAATCGTTGACGGTGACCTGCGCTTCTCCCCGGTCACGCTCGGCGCTTCCGACCTCGATGGCTACGTGCAGGTGCGCGAAGGGCTCCGGAACGGGGATCAGGTTGTGGTCTACAGCGAAAAGACCGTCACGGCGAAAAGCCGCATCAAGGTGGTCGACCGGATCTCTGGCGTGTCGCGATGATCAGCCTGGCCGGCCGCGACATTCTCCATTCGTGGGGCAAGTTTGTCTTCACCGGCATCGGCCTGGGTCTGCTGATCGGCGTCACCCTCATCATGGCCGGGGTCTACCGCGGCATGGTGGACGATGGCAAGGCGCTGCTTGACAACAGCGGCGCCGACCTTTGGGTCGTGCAAAAGGACACGCTCGGTCCGTATGCGGAATCGTCCAGCATCAACGATGACGTGTATCGCACCATCCTCGCCATGCCAGGGGTATCCAGGGCAGCGAACGTGACCTACCTGACCATGCAGGTACGCAAGGGCGACAGTGATGTGCGCGCCATGGTGGTCGGCATCGCGCCCGGCGAGCTGGGAGGCACACCCGGATGGCCACCCTATCTCGTCGCCGGACGCCAGATCACGCGCGGCCACTACGAGGCCGTGGCAGACATCGCCACCGGCTTCAAGCTGGGGGACCGTCTTGCCATTCGCCGCAACCATTACACCGTCGTGGGGCTGACGCGGCGCATGGTGTCCTCCAGCGGCGACCCCATGGTGTTCATTCCGCTCAAGGATGCCCAGGAGGCCCAGTTCCTCAAGGACAATGACGCCATCTGGCAAAGCCGGCGTCGCACCGAAGCCAACCCGGACTTCAATCGCCCCGGGGTTCCGGGTTTGCTGGATGCCGTGATTGCTTCACAGAGCACCAACACATTCGCCAACGCCGTCCTGGTCACGCTGAAACCGGGCCATGTGCCCGACGAGGTGGCCGAATCGATCCGGCGCTGGAAGCGCTTGACGGTCTACACCTGGGCCCAGATGGAAGACATCCTCGTCAGCAAGCTGATCGCCACCTCGGCCCGGCAGATCGGCATGTTCCTGGTGATTCTGGCCGTCGTCAGCGCGGCCATCGTCGCCTTCATCATCTATTCGCTGACCATGGACAAAATCCGCGAGATCGCGGTGTTGAAACTCATTGGCACGCGCAACCGAACCATCGCCACAATGATCATGCAACAGGCACTCGCTCTGGGTGTGATCGGTTTCGTGGTGGGCAAGATCACGGCCACCTTTTCAGCTCCGGTTTTTCCAAAATATGTGCTGCTCACGCAGATGGATTCGGTCGCGGGTTTTTTCGCGGTGCTCGTGATCTGCGTGCTGGCCAGCATCGTCGCCATTCGCATGGCGCTCAAGGTCGATCCGGCCGAAGCCATAGGCTGACCGGGTGCGTAAAAGAGGTGTCCACATCGAAGGCTTGAGCAAGCGCTATGGTGAGGGCGATACCGCCGTCCATGCATTGAAGGACGCAAACATGCAGGTGTCGCCTGGCGAGGTGGTGGGCCTGATCGGGCCTTCCGGCTCCGGCAAGAGCACGCTGCTCAAATGCCTGGGCGCGGTGATAGACCCGACCGCCGGCCGCATGACGCTGGACGATGAAGGTAAGCGCTCCACGAACCCCATGATTGCCAACGAGCGCGAATAGCCCGATCCTTGGTTCGTTCTTTTTTTGGAGTGAATCATGGACGAAAGCACCCCCCGCGAGCGCTGGCAGCGGCACCTCGAGCGCATTGAGCAAGAAGGCATAGGCACACGCCAGTACGCACGCCGCGAAGGCTTGGCCGCCGCGTCCCTGTACCGTTGGCGCAGCCGCCTCAAAGCCGAGGCGGCGCAGGACGCCTCGCCCGTGCTCACTACTGGCACTACTTCCTCGCGAACGACCTCGCGCTTCATCGCCCTGCAGCTGCAGCACGAGACCGCCGCGACGCCACCGGCGGCGCGCTGCACGCTGGAGCTGGCCGCCGGCGTGCGCCTTGCCATGGCGCAGCTGCCCGAGCCCACGTGGCTCGCACGTCTTGTGGCGTGCATGGCAGGCGCCTGAGATGCACCCGGGCTACAGCATCGGCGCGGTCTGGCTGCACCGCGCGCCGGTGGACTTTCGCAAGCAGGCGGGTGGACTGGCAGCCATCGTCGAAGGCGAGCTGCGGCACAATCTGTTTGCCCCCGCGCTCTTTGTCTTCACCAACCGCAGGCGCAACAGCATCAAGGTGCTGTACTGGGACAGAAACGGCTTCTGTCTGTGGCAAAAGCGGCTGGAGCAAGACCGCTTTGCCTGGCCCGCAGCCGATGCCACTGAGGCCACGTGTCAGGTCAGTGCGCGCCAGCTTCAGTGGCTCTTGGAGGGCTTCGATCCGTGGCATGAAATGGCACATAAAGTGATGAATTATATTGCTATTTCATAATGCCAAAGGTAAAATCAGTGCATGCTCCAGGCCGCTGCAACCGCCTCTGCGCCGACGCCCGATCGAGCTTGGCCAGAGCCTGCGGCCGAGCAACTGCAGGCGCTGCGCGCACTCCTTGTCGAGCCGCTGGCGCCAGCGGACCGCGCACGCGCTGCCGACCAACTCGAGCGCTACACCCAGCAGCTTGAAGTACAAATCGCCGCCGCGCTCCACGCGCAGATCGCCGAGCGCCTTGAGACCCAGTTCACCCAGCGCGTGGCCTGCGAGGTGGCCCAGAAGGTGCAGTTCATCATCGAGCAGTGGCGCCTGGCGCGCCGGCGCCAGTTCGGCCCGGCCAGCGAGGCGCAGCGCGGCCTGTTCAACGAGGCCGAGGCGCTGGCCGCCGATGAAGGCGATGCGCTACAGCTCAAAGAGACGGCAACCCCTTCAGCGCCGCCGGCGCGCAAGGCGCGCGGCCACCGCCGGGCGCTGCCCCCGCACCTGCCGCGCGTCGAAGTCATCATCGACGTGCCCGAGCAGGCGCGGCGTGATGCCGCCGGCGCGCCCATGGTGTGCATCGGCCAGGAGGTGAGCGAGCAGCTGGACATCATCCCGATGCAAATTCGCGTCATCCGCACCATTCGCCCGCGCTGGGCGCCGGCCGATGGCGGCGGCGCGCCGGTGGCAGCAGCAATGCCTGCGCGCATCCTGCCGCGCAGCAACTTCAGCGCCGGCTTTTTGGCCACGCTGCTGGCGGCCAAGTATGCCGATGGCTTGCCGCTGTACCGCTTCACCCGAGTGCTTGAGCGCAGCGGCGTGAGCGTGCCCCGCCAGAGCCTGGCGCGCGCGGTGATCGGCGCAGCGCGCGCGCTGCAGCCGCTGCACAATCTGATGCGCGATGCGCTGTTGGATAGCGCTGTCATTCACATGGATGAGACGCGCGTGCAGGTGCTCAAGGAGCCGGGGCGCGCGGCCACGGCGCAGTCCTACATGTGGGTGCAGCGCGGCGGCCCGCCGGACAAGCCGGTGGTGCTCTTTGACTACCGCGACACGCGCTCGGGCACGGTACCGCTGGCTTTGTTGGAGGGCTGGCGCGGCTACCTGATGAGCGATGGCTACGAGGGCTACGCAGCTAGTGCGCAGGTGCCCGGTGTCGAACATCTGGCATGCATGGCGCACGCGCGGCGCAAGTTCGTGGAGGCTGCCCGCGCGCATGCCAGTGGCAAGAGTCCGCGCACCGACAAGGCGCTGGCGTTCTTCGCGCAGCTGTACGCCATCGAGAAGCGCATGAAGGATGCCAGCAGCCAGGAGCGTCTTAAAGCGCGGCAGGAGCAAAGTATCCCGGTCCTGAATGCGCTGCATGCCTGGCTGCAGCAGACGCTGCCGCTGATCACGCCGCGCTCCAAACTCGGGCAGGCGCTGGCGTATCTGAGCCGCCTGTGGTCGCGGCTGATCCGCTACACCGAGCGCGGCGATCTGCCGATCGACAACAACCCCTGTGAGAGAGCGATCCGCCCCTTCGTGCTGGGCCGCAAGGGCTGGCTGTTTGCTGATACGCCTGCGGGCGCCCACGCGAGCGCGCTCGTTTACTCGCTGGTGGAGACAGCCCGGGCCAACGCACGCGAGCCCTACGCTTGGCTGCGCTGGGCGCTGGAGCGTCTGCCGCTGGCGGCCAACGTCGATGAGATGGAGGCGCTGCTGCCGTGGAATACGCAAGACCAAGAGTTGGCCATGAATCTGAAGGCAGCACAAGACTGGGGGTGATGGAGCGCTTACGATGAAGTGATCTATGACGATGGCTGGAAAGTGCGTGATCTGCGTGCCTTGCGACGCGACAAGATCGGCTTCGTATTCCAGGCGCCCTACCTGATCCCGTTTCTTGATGTCACCGACAACGTGGCGCTGCTGCCCATGCTCGCTGGCGTCGCGAACAACGAGTCGCGCGCGCGGGCGCTGGAGCTGCTCACCGCGCTCGATGTGCAGCACCGGGCTCACGCCATGCCCTCGCAGCTCTCCGGTGGCGAGCAGCAACGGGTCGCCATCGCGCGCGGACTGGTCAATCGCCCGCCGGTGATCCTGGCGGACGAGCCCACCGCGCCGCTGGATTCCGAACGCGCGATGACGGTGATCCACATCCTCAATGACATGGCGCGCAAGTTCGAGACCGCCATCATCGTCGTCACCCACGACGAAAAGATCATCCCGACCTTCCGGCGCATCTACCACATCCGCGATGGCGTGACCCATGAAGAAGCCGGAGAAGGGCGGGGTGTTGATTGATTTTGTAAATAAAGGAGCCAGATCATGACGAGCGACAGCATGAATCGGTGCGAGCAGGAGCACCTGAAGCGATGGCTGGAAACCACGCGCAACTACCTGTTCGCGGACCTGGACAGCGCGGACCTGGACAGCCTGCCAAGAGCCGCGGTCGGGGCCGAGGATGGATGGACGGCGCCGCACACAGGCAGCAACGGCGGCCGGAAACGGTTTCTTGCCAGGGTCAGGGGCCGGCTTTTGCGCTCGGTCGGGCACGGGGGGACAAGCGATCCGCTGTCGGAACTGGAGCGTGCATTCCAGCAGCAGATCACATTCATCGCCAAGCATCCTGACGTCCCCTGGCGGCTGTTGTCGTGGCTGGCCCGGGATGATCACCCCGGTCTTCAGCGGCGCGTGCTGATGCTCATCAATCATTATGCCAACCGCCTGGCCAGGATCATCGCTCGCGCCGAGCAGGAAGGACTCATCAGGGCGGACATCAAACCCCATGCCGCAGCGGTTTCCCTTGTCGACGTCATCCAGAAACTGGCATTTGAAACCCATGCCACGTCGCAGCGAGGGGAATCTTTTCTGCGCAAGGCTTCCGAGGCCTTCGTTCTTTACCGGAGCGCACTGGTAGCCCCTTCAAAATGAAACCCGTCAAATTACGCCGGAAGAGTCCCGATCGTCTCGGAACGCGGCTTGCGGCAACGTGCCTGGCCGCCGCCAGCCCTGATTTTCAGTCGATCCTGCTGAATTCACTTTTCAAGCCATTGGTTGCAACTCCCGTGCCCTGAAGCGGGTGAGGTGATCCCGGAAATTCAGACAGTGGAACAAGTGGAGTGAGCAGCCTGTTTGCGAGGCAAGATCGTCTCTTCACAGGAGTTCATTTCATGAGCGGAAGACCTCGCCGGCACCATGCACCGGCGTTCAACGCTGGAAGCGGATCAGGGAGGACGCCACGCTGGCCGAGCTGGCGCAGCGCTTCGTCGTGCATCCCAACCAGACCACGCGGTGCAAGCGGCAGCTGCTGGCGCACGCCGCCGATGCATTCGGCGCCAACCAGCTGTCGTATCCGCAGTCGACGTGAAGGCGCAGCACGCCAGGAGCCTGCCGCCGACCACCACGTGTATCCGTACCTGCTCGCAATCTCCGGATTGATCGTGCCAATCAAGTCCGAGCCTCGGGCATCGCCTGCCTGCCCATGGCCCACGGCATCGCCTGCCTGTTCGCGATCGTGGACTGGTGTAGCGGCAGGGTGCTCGCCTGGCGGCTGTCCAATACGCTAAGCGTGGACTTGTGGTTGACCGGGCGGCGGCAGGCTTTGCGCCGCGCCGCTTGTGCCTGGCATGCGTGGCGCCAATCCGTGCCTTGCCGGCGCCGCTGAATCTTTCGTCCGGACCAAGGCAGGCAACTTTTTGGGCAGGCGGGTGCAACCTGGATTCCGCATGGCGTCTTCATCTCATTGGTGGATATTGAAAAATACAAAAACTCGAGCAATAACAAATAGCTGCCAAAGAAAATAAGCGGTCAACTGCGGATTCTGGGTGCAACCGTGGCCACTCGTTCTCCTCACGCAAGGCGTTCATGGAAGCGGCCGCTTGTGTGTTCGGCAGTATCGGGGGACATCGTTGTGGCGTCATATTCGGGCGTTCTCCCTTTTTGTTCTCAAGCGCGGCGACTTCACTTCCAAGTGCCGCCCTGCGAGCGCACGACGTGCTGCCACGCATACGCTGCCAGATTGTGCTAATATGCGCAAACACGCAAATGCGCAATAAGACAAAATGCAAGATGTTGCCCGCTGCCTCCCTTGGCTGGCGCGCCGCGCTGCGCCGGGGCGAAAGAATGTCCTCGGATCGAGTGCGCGAGACGGAAGGGCAGCAGCGCGCGCGATCGAAATGAATGAAACGAGGGCTTGCACCATGAACCCGCTGGTTGACCTGCCACCTGAGGCGCTGGATTACGTGGCCCAGTATTTTCGGGTGCTGTCCGAGCCGACCCGGTTGCGCATTCTCAACGCGCTCGGCGGCGGCAAAATGAGCGTGGGCGATATCGCCGAGCGCGTGAACTCCAGCGTGGCGAACGTGTCTCGCCATCTGTCGCAGATGGCAGAGCGGGGGCTGGTGACGCGGGAGCAGCAGGGCAACAGCGTCCTGTACAGGATCTGTGATCCCACGGTCGAGGAGCTGTGCGCGCTGGTGTGCAACAGCATTGCCCGCCGGTTCGACCAGACGCGTGCGGCGCGTACGGCTTTCGACGAGCGTCGAACCGGGACCCGGTAGGCGAGCTGCAGATGACGCAAGAGTGCCAAGCCTGCCGACGCAGGCATGGCCTTTGCGGGATGGCAAGCACCGTCAGCTTGCCGGATGACAGATGACCGCCGCCTGCGGCGGCTCATGAACGCTTGGCGCCCGGCGTTGGGCAAATGGCAAGCCATGCGCCAAGCGCCGGACGCACTTCGCTCAACCTCTCCAGTTCAGGCCTCAAGCAGCGAACGCAGCATCCACGCGGCCTGCTCGTGCACGGTCATGCGCTGCGTGAGCAGGTCGGCGGTGGGCTCGTCGCCGGCCTTGTCCGCCAGCGGGAATGCTTCGCGCGCGGTGCGCGCCACGGCCTCGTGGCCTTCGACCAGGATGCGCACCATGTCCAGCGCCGCCGGCGGCTCCGCCGGCGCGTCGGGCAGCGTCGAGAGCTTGCCGAACGCCGCATGGGAACCGGGCGCCACGTGGCCCAGCGCGCGGATGCGCTCGGCAATGACGTCGACGGCGCCCCACAACTCGGTGTACTGCGTCTCGAACATGGCGTGCAGCGTATTGAACCTAGAATCCGCAGTTGACCGCTTATTTTCTTTGACAACTATTTGTTATTGCTCGAAGTTTTGCGTTTTTCAATGAGCACCCATCAGGTGAAGACGCTATGCGCCTGATCGCACAGCACTGGACGCGCCATGCTGCGTTGCTCCGCCTTGCAGACAGTAGTCTGCGGCGTTGTCGCGCCTTGCCTGACACGCCCATCGCTGCACGCTCAGGCGCATCCTACTGCGGAATCTAGGTTGAACATGGGGCCAACAACGTTCCAGTGGAAGTTGTGCGTGGTCAGGTACAGCGTGTAGGTGTCGGCCAGCAGGTGCGACAGGCCCTTGGCGATGGCAGCGCGGTCGCTGTCGCTGATGCCGATGTTGATGTGCGGCGCGCCGGTCGGGGTGCTCTTGCTTGTCTTGGGCATGATTTTCTCCTTGGAATGCAGGTGAGTGGTCATTAAATGACCTCATGAGAAACGATGCTCAGCAACACCACCCGCATGACGGATGACTGCGCCGCTACGCGGCTTCAATGACTGCGGCTGCGCCGCCATGATTCATCATGAGCCGCCACAGGCGGCTTTCATCCAAGGCCCGCAAGGGCCGAGATCATTTGTCATCCGGTGAGCTGACAATGCTTGCTAACCAGCGTTAAATGAAGGGTGGGGCGGTCAGGCCGGCAGTGCCACCAGCGGGTTGCCATGCATGGGGTCGTCCTTTTGCGAGGCCAGCGCCTTGTCCAGGTCCAGCCCCAGCGCGCGCGCGACGCCGGCACCGTAGTCCGGATCGGCAGCGTGGCAGTTGCGGATGTGGCGGAACTTGACGAACTCGGGGGCGTCGCCCATGGCGCGCGCGGTGTTGCCAAACAGCGCCTGCTTCTGCGCGTCGTCCATCAGCTGGAACAGCTTGCGCGGCTGCTCGAAGTAGTTGCTGTCGTCTTCGTGGAAGCTCCAGTGTTTGGCGTCGCCGTTGATTTTCAGGGGCGGCTCGGCAAACCCGGGCTGGCCCTGCCACTGACCGTAGCTGTTGGGCTCGTAGTGCGGCGCGCTGCCGTAGTTGTCGTCGACCCGGCCCTGGCCGTCGCGGTGGTTGCTGTGCACCGGGCAGCGGGCACGGTTCACCGGGATCTGGTGGTGGTTGGTGCCCAGGCGGTAGCGCTGCGCGTCGGCGTAGTTGATCAGGCGTGCCTGCAGCATGCGGTCGGGCGATACGCCTATGCCCGGCACCAGGTTGGCCGGCGAGAACGCACTCTGCTCCACGTCCAGGAAGAAGTTCTCCGGGTTGCGGTTGAGCTCGAACTCGCCCACCTCGATCAGCGGATAGTCGCCGTGCGGCCAGACCTTGGTCAGGTCAAACGGGTGGTAGGGCACCTTTTCCGCGTCGGTCTCGGGCATGACCTGCACGTACAGGGTCCACTTGGGGAAGTCGCCGCGCTCGATCGCCTCGTACAGGTCGCGCTGGTGGCTCTCGCGATCACGGCCGATCAGCTCGGCCGCCTCGGCGTCGGTCAGGTTCTTGATGCCTTGCCGGGTCCGGAAGTGCATCTTGACCCAGAAGCGCTCGCCTTCAGCGTTCCAGAAACTGTACGTGTGCGAGGAAAAGCCGTGCATGTGGCGGTAGCTGGCCGGAATGCCGCGGTCGCTCATGGTGATGGTGACCTGGTGCAGTGCCTCGGGCAGCAGCGTCCAGTAGTCCCAGTTGTACGTGGCGCTGCGCAGGTTGCTGCGCGGGTCGCGCTTGACGGCCTTGTTCAGGTCCGGGAACTGGCGCGGCTCGCGGATGAAGAACACGGGCGTGTTGTTGCCGACCATGTCCCAGTTGCCTTCCTCGGTGTAGAACTTGAGGGCAAAGCCGCGGATGTCGCGCTCGGCGTCGGCCGCGCCGCGCTCGCCGGCCACGGTGGTGAAGCGGGCAAACATCTCGGTCTGCTTGCCGATGTTCTCGAAGATTTTTGCGCGCGTGTAGCGGCTGATGTCATGCGTGACCGTGAACGTGCCGAATGCGCCGGAGCCCTTGGCGTGCATGCGCCGCTCGGGGATGACCTCGCGCACGAAGTTGGCCAGCTTCTCGTTCAGCCAGTTGTCCTGCGCCAGCAGCGGGCCGCGCGCGCCAGCGGTCAGGCTGTCGCGGTTGCTGACGACGGGGGCGCCGAAGTTGGTGGTGAGGTGGGTTGCGGGGTACGGTTGCGTGTCTTTCGCCATGGCAGGCTCCTGGTGGTTGAAGCAGGGTAGGAGAACAATCTCCATGCATCGATGATGGCAGCTGGCTTTTTATAAATCAAATGAATTGTTCAAATGATCGAGATAGACAATTTCTATCAACGCCCGATCCGCATCGGTTGCGGCAGGACTCGTGCTTGACAGGCGGGCCGGCGATCTCGATTCCCGGTTCGGGATCATTCCACCTGGTTGGCAAGCATTGCCGGCTCACCGGATGACCGATGACCTCGGCCCATGAAGGTTTGGCGTCAGGCGTTGAGCGTTGTGCGTCAGGCGTTGAGCGTGGTGGGCATGCGCTGGACGCTGGACGCAATTCGCTCAACCCCATCAGGGGCCGGCGGCGCGGTCATCGGTCGTGCGCGTGGTGTTGCTGAGCATCGTTTCCAATCAGGTCATTCCATGGCCGGTTGCCACTCCTTCCAGACCTTGCCCACCAGCTCGGGTCCGGGCCTGAGCGTTTTCTTGCCCGGCTCCCAGCCGGCCGGCGTGGCCTCGGCGCCACCCGTGGCGCGCACATGCTGGAACGCCTGCACCTGGCGCAGCGTCTCGGCTATCTTGCGCCCCACCGGCGGGGTCAGCACCTCCATCGCCTGGATGATGCCGTCCGGATCGATGATGAAGCGCCCGCGCATTTCAGCGCCGGTGGTCTCGTCCCAGCAGCCGTAGGCCCGGCCCACATGTCCGGCCTGGTCGGCCGCCATGTGGAAGGGGATGCCGCCCTCGACCATTTTTGCCAGCTCGTGGTCATCCCACATCTTGTGGACGAAGTGGCTGTCCACGCTGACCGAGATCACGTCCACCCCCATTTGCTGCAGGGCACCGTATTGGGCCGCGACCGCGGACACTTCGGTGGCTCAGACAAAGGTGAAGTCACCCGGGTAGAAGCACAGCAACACCCACTTGCCAAGAAAATCGGACAACTTGACGCTGGTGAAGTCGCCCTTGTAATACGCCGGCGCCGCAAAATCCGGCGCCTTTTGGCCCACGCGGGCCATTGTGGTGTTCATGTTCATCTCCCTGGAGGTCGGTGCTGGGGTCTCGCTGGCGGGCGCGGGATCGCCGGCCACCGAAGGGGCGACGCGCGCGCAGCTCACAGAATCAGACATTGCTTTTTCCTTTCTCAAGGGGCAGGGCACGGGCCGAATCCGTGGCCGCTGCCCCGATGGCCCGGGCCGATGCCCGGATTCGGGTGGCTGGCCCGGTCAGTCTTTCTTCTTGAGCGGGCAGGTGTTCAGCCCCAGCAGGCGGTACGCGGGACAGGTGCCGAGTGCTCCGGTGGCCAGTGGCACCACGCCTATCCAGCCCCACCAGCCTACGGCGCCGGTGGCAGCCAGCGCGATCAGTACCAGGCCGACGAGGATGCGAAGAGTGCGGTCTATGCCGCCAACGTTGCGCAACATGGCGTTCTCCTTGGGTTGCAAATGAGTTTGTGGACGTGTGAATCAAGCGGAAGGGCGCGCACGCAGGCCGACGAGCAGGGGCCAGGCAAAGGCCAGCACCAGCGCGCCGCCGGCTGCGGCGATGCCGAGCAGGGTGGCCCAGTCGATCCAGTACTTCAACTCGGCCAGGCTGGAGTGGACCCAGCCGGGCGCAAGCAAGAAGGTGGTGATGGCGGCCAGCGCCGCCAGTGCAAGGGCGCCCGGCAGGCTGCCCCGCCACGCAGCGCCCGGCCGGCGCACGGCGCGTGCCATCAGCAGCAGCCAGAGCACGGCCAGCGCCAGCAGCCACGGCCAGATGGCCAGCGCCAGTTCCCAGACGATGTTGAGCATGAGCCAGATTTCATACATGGTTGTTCTCCCCGGGCGTCAGACGCGGCCCTTGAGTACGGCGACGTAGGCGGGTTTGAGCAGGCGCACCTTCATGAGCCAGGCCATGAAGCTCTCCTGCATCGGATCGATAAAGGGCATCGAGGGCGTGAGCCGTCCTTCGTAGTCAAACTCGATGAGCATGGCCGAGCCTTCGCGCACGATCATGGGGCAGGAGGTGTAGCCGTCGAAGATTTCGTCCGGCGCCTGGCCTGCGACCACGCGCGCCAGGTTGTGCGCCACCAGCGGCGCGCTTTTCTTCACGGTGGCGGCGGTTTTGCCGCGCGGCGTGCCGTTGATGTCGCCGACGCCAAAGACGTTGGCAAAGCGCTGGTGCTGCAGCGTGTCCTTGCTGACTTGCAGCCAGCCCAGCATGGGGCCCTCTTGCGCGGCCAGTTCGCTGTCGCGCACGGCGTCGACGGCGCGCATGGGCGGCACCACGTGCAGGAAGTCGTAGTCCACCTCGCTGCGCTCGCCCTCGGGCGAGGCAAACACCGCCTTGCGCGCGCCGGTGTCCACCGCCACCAGCCTGCTCAGGTAGTGGGGCTGGATATCCAGGTTTTTCCAGCGTGCCAGCACGTCGTCGTTGACCACCTTGACGCCAAATACGGTGTCGTCGGGCAGGCCAGTGTAGAAATCCACGCTGGACCTGTCCCGCGTGCCGGCCTGGCGCAGCCGGTCGGCCACCATGAAAGTCATCTTCAGCGGCGCGCCCGCGCACTTCAGCGGCCCGGCGGGCAGCGTCATGACGGCGCGGCCGCCCTGCGCGCGGAACGCGTCCATGGCGCGCCAGGTGGCCAGCGCCGCCTCGGGGCCCAGGTACACGCTGCCCAGGCCGTTCTGCCCGATCGCCTTGACGTCCATGCCCTCGATCTGGTCGTAGCCCAGCTGCAGGCCGGTGGCCACGACCAGGTAGTCGTAGCTGATCTTGCTGCCGCTGGTGGTGGTGAGGCTGTTGGCCGCCGGGTCGAATTCGGCCACCATCTCCTGCACCCATTGCACGCCCTCGGGCTGGAAGTCGGCGTTGCGGTCGCGCACCTTGGCTATCGGCCAGACGCCCGTGGCCACCAGCGTGTACCCGGGCTGGTAGTTGTGCTCGAGCTTGGCGTCGACGATGGTGATGCGCGCCTGCGGCAGGAGCTTGCGCAGCCGGCTGGCCACGGCGATTCCGCCCAGGCCGCTGCCGGCAATGACGACGTGGACGCGCGCGTCCGACGTCTGCGCCTGCGCCACGGGGAGGGTCTCGAGGGCACCCAGCGCCAGTGGCGCGGCGCCCAGGGCGCGCAGCAGCCGGCGCCGCGACGGATCGTGTGCGTGTGGTTCATGCATGGCGGTTTGTTTCTCCAGGGTCGGTGGTTCGGGGGTGCGGGTGGTTGGGACAGTGACTGCCGCGGGGCACTTGCAGCGTCATGGCAGGCGTCCTCAGCGGTACAGCGCAAGGTAGCGCCGCTCGAATCGATGCTTGGCCCAGTGCATCAGGCGCATGGGCGGCAGCACGAGCTGGCGGCGCTCGTTGCGGTAGACCAGCGTGCCGCTGTCCAGTCCGTCGATGATGCACATGAGTTCGGACTTGAAGCCGTGCTCGGCGGATTGGCCGGCCACCTGGGCCAGCAGGTTGCGCGCGGCAGCTTCGGCTTGCAGGTCGGCCATGTGCGCCTGCTTGGGCATCCAGTCGGGGCCCGGAAAGCTGCCGCTGTCGCCGACCACCCAGACCCGCTCCAGGCCGGGCACGCGGCACTGCGCGTCGGCAGCTATGAGCCCGCCGGGCGAGCGCGGCAGGCTGGACTGCTCCAGCCACGCGGGGCCGGTCAGCCCCGGCATGAAGAGGATGAGGTCGGCTGGAATTTCGTCGCCTTCGGTCACCACCTTGCCGGCTTCCAGGCGCAGCGGCTTGTGGCCCAGGTGCGTGCTGATGCCGCGCCGCTTCATGGTGGCCAGGATGCGCGCCACGGCCCTTGGGCCCAGGCGCGCACCGGGTGTGTTCGAGCCGTTGAAGAATGCCAGCCTGAAGCGGTCGCGCCGGCCCTCGCGCCGCAGTTGGCGGTCGATGCCGAACAGGAATTCAAACATGGGGCCGCCGCGCACCGCGCCCGGTTCGCTGGGGTTGGTGCCAAAGCCGATGGCGATGGTGCCCCCGTCCATTTGCCGCAAGCGGTCGGCGATCTGTTCGGCGGCAGCGATGCCCTCGCAGGGGATGATGGCGTTCTCGATTCCCGGCAGCTTCCTGATGAAGCGCGCGCCGGTGGCGATCACCAGCGCATGGTTGTCCACCTTGCCGGCGGTGGTGTCGACCACGCGTCCGTCATCGGACAGGCCGGTGACGCTGGCGGCAACGTGGTGCACGCCCATGCGCGAGAAGAACCGGTCCAGCGGCACCACCAGGTCGGCGCGCGTGCGCAGGCCGCTGGGGATCCAGATGATGCCCGGCAGGTAGTGCAGCTCGGCCCGGGGCGCCACCACCGTGATGGGCTGGTTGCAGCCGTGCTTGCGCAGCATGCGCACCGTGGACAGGGCACCGAAGCCGGCACCCAGCACCACGATGGATCCGGAAGGATTGGCGGCGGTCATGGCTGGGCCTCCCGGCTGGGATTTTGGGACGCGGCGGCCAACGTGTCATTGATCTGGATCAACAAGGGCTCATCCAGCTCGTTGGCCAGCGCCGCCAGTTGCAGGCGGCCCAGCACCTGGTCAACCCGCGCCTGTGCCAGCTCCAGCTCGGCCTGCGCCGCCGCGTTTTGCGCGTTGAGCACGTCCAGCGTGGTGCGGTCGCCGACCTGGTGGCCCAGCTGCGTGGCGTCCAGCCGTGCCAGGCTGGCGGTCCGGTTTTCCTGCAGGGCAGCGATGCGGGCAGCGCCCACGTCCAGCCCCTGCCAGGCCGCCCAGCCCTGGCGTTCCACGTCCTGTTGCGCCAGCTCCAGCTCGGCCTGTGCCTTGGTCAGCAGGTGCGCGGCTTCGCGCTCGCGCGCCTGCACCATGCCGCCGGTGGACAGCGGGATGTTCAGTTGCACGCCAACCATGGCGTTGAGTTCACGGTTGCGCGCCGAACCATAGCTGCCGTGGCCGGCCAGCCGCTGGTGCGCCGCCTGCGCCACCAGGTCCAGCGTGGGCTTGCCCAGGGCGCCCTGTTCGCGCAGTTTTTGCTCGGCCATGCGCACCGCGTCGCGCAGGAGCTGCAACTGCCGGTTGTCTTGCGCCATGGCCTGCTGCCAGTGGAGCCAGTCGGGCGTGGCCGGCAGCGCGCTGGCGGGCAGGCGGGCCTCCGGCTGCGCCAGGCCCGTGCTGTCGGCCAGCTGCTTGCGCGCCGTCTCGAGCTGGAGCAGGGCGCTGGCGCGCTGCGCCCGGATGGCGGCCAGTGCGGCGTCGGCCTCGTGCACGTCGGTAATCGGCAGGCCACCCAGCTCGTAGCGGTCGTGGGCCTCGGTGCGCGCCGCCTGCAGTGCCGCCACCTGGCGGTCCAGGACCTGGACGCGGTTTTGCGCCAGCGCCAGTTCAAAATAACGTTGTGCCGTGGCCAGGGCAAGCTCGGTCTGAGCCGCCTGCCAGCTCGTATCTCCCATCTGCGCGCCCAGCCGCAGCTGCTCCTGCTGGGCATCACGCTCGGCATTGATCAGGGGCTGGCGTGCCTGCACGGCCAGTTCGGTGGCCAGGCCGGGCGCCACCGAAGTGGAAAAGCGGGCCTGGTCTATGTTCTGGTCACCCAGGGCAGGTGCGGAAAAGCGCGCGCCGCGCATGGCGGTGTCGTTGGCGCCGGCGCCCACCGCGACGCTCAGACCCACCTGCGGCCGCCACAACGCGCCGGCCTGGTCGGCCAGGGTCTGGCTCGCGTCGTGCGCTGCGCGGGCAACGGCCATCTGCCCGTCGTGTGCGACGGCAGCGTGCCAGACGCTGAGCAGATCCTGAGCACCTGCCAGGCCGGGCAGCAGCAGCGCTGCCGGCAACAGGGCCCGGGCGATCTGGCGCAGGCGTTTCATGGCGTGGCCTTTTCTCCGCCAAGTTCCTCCCAGGCCGCGAGCGCCGACGCCGCGTACATCAGGCCCGGGCCGCCGCCCATGTAGACGCACATGCCCAGCACCTCCTGCACCTCGGCGCGCGAGGCGCCCAGCTTGACCAGCGCCTTGGCATGAAAGCCGATGCACGGGTCGCAGCGCGTGCCCACGGACAGTGCCAGCGCGATCAGCTCCTTGGTCTTGGCGTCGAGCACGCCATCCCTGCAGGCGGCGCGCGACATGTCACCAAAACCCTTCATGGTGTCGGGGATGTCCCTGCGCATCTTGGCCGTATTGGCCGAGATGGCGGCAATGAGTTCACCGTAGTTTCCAACCATTGTTCAAATCCTTTCAGGCCTTGGGGGAGGGGACGCTGCAGCTGTCGCCCTCGCGCACGCCCAGCTTGCGCAGGATGCGCTCGAGCAGGCACCAGTGGCTGAGGCCGCTTTGCAGCAGGTTGGCCCCGACAAAGACCGTGAACCACAACCAGTACGGGCTGTGAAAGAAGGGGCTGGCCGGCGCGCCCAGGGCCACGGAAATGAGGATGAAGACACCGGCGATGGTACGAACCAGGTTCCAGGAAGACATGTGGATTTCTCCTTTTCAAGTGCCCGCTTGTGCGGGCGGGGTGGATGCCGCCGCCGGAGCGGATTCATGCGCGCGGCGATAGGCAACGTAGTAAAGCAGCGGGATGACCACCAGCGTCAGCACGGTGGAGACCAGCACGCCGAAGATGAGTGAAATGGCCAAGCCGTTGAAAATGGGGTCGTCAAGGATGAAGAGCCCGCCGATCATGGCCGCCAGCGCGGTCAGCGCGATGGGCTGCGCGCGCGTGATCGCGCTCTGCACGATGGCGTCACGAAAATCGGCACCGGCCGCAAGCTGGATCTTGATGAAATCGACCAGCAGGATGGAGTTGCGCACGATGATTCCGGCCAGCGCGATCATGCCGATCATGCTGGTCGCGGTGAACTGCGCGCCCAGCAGCGCGTGCCCCGGCATGACGCCGATGATGGTCAGCGGAATGGGCGCCATGATGATCAGTGGCGTCAGGTACGAAGCAAAGTGCGCCACCACCAGCAGGTAGATGAGGATGAGGCCCACGGCGTAGGCCGCGCCCATGTCGCGGAAGGTCTCGTAGGTGATTTGCCACTCGCCGTTCCACTTGTACGCGTAGCCCGCGTAGGGGTCCGCAGGTTGGCTGATGAAGTGCTCGGCAACGCGGGCGCCATCGGGTGCCTGCAGGTGGGCCAGCTGGCTGCGCATCTGGAACATGCCGTACAGCGGGCTGTCGGCGCCACCGGCCATGTCGCCGGTGACGTACTGCACGGGCAGCAGGTCCTTGTGGTGGACGGGCTGCTCGCGTACCGTGTCGGAGACGCTGACCAGCTCGCTGAGCGGGACGGCGCGGCCGCTGCTGCTGCGCACGCGCAGTTGCAGCAGGTGGTCCAGGCTGCCGTGCAGCTCGGGCGCGAGCTGGATGATCGCGGGCACCGCGTAGCGGCTGCTGTCGTGCAGCCAGGTGGCCGCATCCCCGGACAGGCCCGCGCGCAGCGCGCCGGCCACGGCGGCCTGCGTCACGCCCAGGCGTGCGGCCTTGCCGCGATCGACCAGCAGCAGGGTGCGCGGTGCGTTGGCGATGGTCGAGTCGTCCACGTCGACGACGCCGGGCGTGGCTTCAAACACGCCGCGTATCTGCCGCGCGAGCTGCCGGCGCCCCTGGGCGTCGGGACCGTAGACCTCGGCCACGATGGGCGAGAGCACGGGCGGGCCGGGCGGCACCTCGACGACCTTGATGTTGGCGCCCAGGCCGACGCCAATCTCCTGCAATGCCGGCCGCACGCGCAGGGCGATGGCGTGGCTCTGGTGCTTGCGGTGCGCCTTGTCGACCAGGTTGACCTGGATGTCGCCCACGTCGCCGCCGGCGCGCAGGTCGTACTGGCGCACCAGGCCGTTGAAGTTGATGGGCGAGGCGGTGCCCGCGTACGCCTGGAAGTTCTCGACCTCGGGCACCGTGGCCAGGTGGTTGCCCAGCGCCTGCAGCACCGCTGCGGTCCGCTCCACCGGCGTGCCGGCGGGCATGTCGACCACCACCTGCAGCTCGCTCTTGTTGTCAAAGGGCAGCATCTTGAGCACGACGGCGCCAAGCACCGGCAGCAGCAGCGACACGACGATCAGCGCCGCCACCACCAGGCCCAGGAGCGCCCGGTTGCGCCGGCCGCGCCGCGCGTCGAGCAGCGGCCGGAAGATGCGCCGGAAAAACGGTGTCAGCCAGCGCGTGAGGTCGTGGCCGGCGGCCTTGCCGTTGTCCGGAGCGTCCACCGCCTTCAGCCACAGCCGCGCCAGCCAGGGCGTGACGGTGAACGCGATGGCCAGCGACAGCAGCATGCCCATGCTGGCATTGATCGGGATCGGGCTCATGTACGGGCCCATCAGGCCGGTGACGAAAGCCATGGGCAGCAGCGCGGCGATCACCGTGAACGTGGCCAGGATGGTCGGGCCACCCACTTCATCGACGGCGCCGGGAATGATCTGGCGCAGGGTCTGGCCGGGCTTCAGGTGCTGGTGGCGGTGGATGTTCTCGACCACGACGATGGCGTCATCGACCAGGATGCCGATGGAGAAGATGAGTGCAAACAGCGACACCCGGTTGAGCGTGAAGCCCCAGGCCCAGGAGGCAAACAGCGTGGCCGTGAGTGTCAGGATGACGGCGGTGCCCACGATGGCCGCCTCGCGCCGGCCCAGCGCGATGAACACCAGCGCCACCACCGACAGCGTGGCAAACAGGAGCTTCTTGATCAGCGTCATGGCCTTGTCGTTGGCCGTGACGCCGTAGTTGCGCGTGACGCTGGCGCGCACGTCATCGGGGATGACGCTGCCGTGCAACTGCTCGACCCGCTGCACCACCGCGCGCGCCACGTCTATCGCGTTCTCGCCCGGCTTCTTGGTCACCGACAGCGTCACGGCCGGGTATTCGTGCAGTTGGGCCGTGTCGCCGCTGCGATCAACCTCGCCGTGCCACACGTAACGCTGCGCCGGCGGTGCACCATCGCTCACCTCGGCCACGTCGCGCAGGTAGACCGGCTTGCCATCGCGCACGGCAAGCACCAGTTCCCGCACGTCCTGCGCGCTCTGCAGGAACGGGCCGGTCTGCACCGCCACGCTCTGGTTGCCGTGCAGCAGGTCGCCGACCGGCAGGCCCATGTTGGCGGCGGCCAGCGCACCGTGGATCTCGTGCAGGGTCAGGTCCACCGCGGCCAGCCGCTGCGGGTCCACGTCGACCATGACCGCGCGGCCGGGCCCGCCCAGCGTGCGCACCTCGCGTGTGCCGGGCACGCGCTTGATCTCCGCCTCGACGCTGTGCGCCACGCGCTCCAGGTCCCAGGCGCTGGTGTCGGCACGGGTGCCGTGCAGCGTCAGCGCGACGATGGGCACATCGTCCACGCCCTTGGGCTTGATGATGGGGTCGAGCACGCCCAGGCCCGGCGGCAGCCAGTCGGCATTCGCGCCCACCGTCTCGTACAGGCGCACGACGGCCGTCTGGCGCGGCACGCCCACGGCAAACTGCACGGTGACCACGGCCACGCCTGGGCGCGAGACGCTCATCACGTGCTCCACGTCCTGCATCTGCGACAGCACCTGCTCGGCCGGCGTGGCCAGCTTGCTCTCCACGTCAGCCACGGTGGCGCCGGGCCAGGCCACGATGACGTTGGCCATGGTCACGTCAATCTGCGGCTCTTCCTCGCGCGGCGTCACCAGCACGGCAAAGACCCCGAGCAGGAAGGCCACCAGCGCCAGCAGCGGCGTGATCTGCGCGGCCTGGAAATACGCCGCAATGCGCCCGGAAATACCGAGGTGGTCGGCCGCCGGTGCCTGATGCGGGCTCATTGCCTGCCTCTGCGGTCTCGGCTGTCCGACAGCACGCGGGCCGCAGCCTGCGGATCAGCAGCGATCTGCTCGCCCGCGTCCAGCCCCGACAGCACCTCGACCTGGTCGCCCAGCACCGGCCCCAGGCGCAGCTGGCGCAGCTGCGGGCGCCCGTCTGCGGCGGCAACGTAGACAGCCGTCACTTCGGCGCGTCGCACGATGCTTGCCGCGGGAACGAAAATGCGCTCCGGCGTGCCGGCTTCGGCGGCCGAAGCAGGCAGCAGCAGGCGCGCAAACTGGCCGGGGGTGGCCGCCGTATCGGCCGGGATCAGCGCACGGACTTCCTGCGTCAGCGTCATGGGGTCGACCGTCGGCAGGATGCGGATGCGCCCGGCCGCCACGGTGTCCACCGCCTGGGCAAGCCACAGCCGGGCGCCGTCCACGGCGCTGCGCGCCAGAAGACCCACCGGTACGTGCGCGCTGACGCGCAGCACCGCGGGATCATAGAGGACGAGCAGGGGCTGGCCGGGCTGCGCCACGTCGCCTTCCTCCACCGCAACCTGTGCAATGATGCCATCCCACGGGGCACGGATGACGTGCATCTTCTCCTGCGTCTGGGCCGCCCGGGTCTGCGCCTGCAGCGCCTCGACCTGCGCGCGCGCCGCCTTGTATTGGCCCTGCGCCTGCTCCAGCGCAGCCTGGCTGATGTATTTTTTCTCGGCCAGCTGGCGCTTGCGTGCCAGCTCGGTCGTGGCCACGTCGAGTGCCGCGCGCGCCGTCGCCACCTGGGCGCGACTGGCTGCGGTCTGCTGCTGGCTGCTGCTGGCGTTCAGTTGCAGCAGGATGTCGCCACGCTTCACGCGGTCGCCTGCGCGCACCGCAAGCGTCGCGATGCGTCCGGGGACTTCGGTGGCGACCTGCGCCTGGCGCTCGGCCTGGACCTGGCCATCCCAGGTGGTGCCCGGCGCTGCAGCGACGGCATGCACCGTCACCCACGCCAGTTCCGCTGCCATTGCAGGCAGCGCCAGCACGGCGAGCATGGCGGGCAAGAGCCATCTGCGCGCTGACCGGAGCAACCCGGGCTGCCGGGACGAGAAGCGTGACATCGTGTCTGTTTCCAATATCGGGATCAAGATGCCTATATTATTTGCGCAATCACGCAAAGATGCAAGAGCATGTTGGGAAAAAAAGACATTTGATGCGTTGGTGTGCGTGCTCGGGCACACCAGTCCGCGCCCCCGACTGGCAGACATCGCCAGCTTACCGGATGACGGATGACGGATGACGGATGACGGATGATCTCGCTGGCGCTTTGATGATTGCGGCTGCGCCGCCATGAATCACGTTGAGCGTTGAGCGTGGTGGGCACACGCTGGACGCTGAACGCTTGACGCCAAACCTTCATCAGCCGCCGCAGGCGGCTTTCATACAAGGCCCGCAGGGGCCGAGGTCATCGGTGATCCGGACAGGTTGAGCGTTGCGCGAACGCCAAACGCTGGACGCACTTCGCTCAACGTCTTTTCTGCGCACGGCGGCAGCCACGCAGCGGTCCGTCGCGGGTCAGGCGTCGTCCGTGTCCAGAACTTCCGGCGGGGCTGCGATCGGCGCCGCGTTGCGTATCCGCGTGGCCATCAGGCCCTTGGGGCCTTCACTGACGTCGTAGTCCACTTGCGCGCCTTCCTTGAGCGTCTTGAAGCCATCCATCTCGATGGCGGAGAAGTGCGCGAATACGTCCGGGCCGCCGCCCTCCGGTTCGATGAAGCCAAAGCCCCTCTGGTTGCTGAACCATTTCACACGTCCGCTCGGCATATCTGCTGTCTCCATTATCTGCTTGCCTGGCTGGATGCCTGCAGTTTGGGTCAACAGTGGGCAGGATGTCAAGGCTCGGCACAATTCATCGCGCCCTGAACGGCTTCGCATCGGCCGATAAAATAGGGGCAATGTTGGATGTTTTGCATGATGAGCGCAGCATCTTGGACGCCGCATGGGGCTTGTGCGCAAGCCCGTTGCTGCGGCGTGCTGCTGCTGATGTGATCGGGGTCGCGGCCAATGGCGGATCGGGCTGCCATGGCTGGGACACCCGGATGGATGGGGCGCGCACCGAGCCGCTGCTTGCGGCGCAGCTGCCCGCACCGCGCAAGCCGGAGCTGCTTCCCGATGGCGGCTCTGAAGCGGTGCTTGAACGCGTGCCGCAGAAGGTCGAGCCGCCGCCGCTGCACCAGGTCGTGCTCCTGAACGACGACTACACCCCGATGGAATTCGTGGTCATGGTGCTGCAGGAGTTCTTCAACAAGGACCGGGACACCGCCACGCAGATCATGCTCCAGGTGCACGTGCACGGCCGCGGTGTCTGCGGCATCTACACCGCGGACATTGCCGCCACCAAGGTGGACCAGGTGCTGAAGGCAGCCAGCCACGCCGGCCATCCGCTGCAGTGCATCAGCGAGCCCGTGGATTAGGAGCCTGTCGGACTTTGGTCCAATCTGCTGCGCCGGGTGGCCGGCGGCAAATCGGTCCGTTGGCAGCTGTCTGCGCGCCCGCCGGTTGAATATTTGTTGTATTACCTCACGTATTGGTGGTCGCAGCCCTCTACGCAAGCTGAATTTGTTGTAAGCTGGGGGCGCGAGCACCAAGGAACGACACACCATGATTGCCCAGGAACTTGAAGTCAGCCTTCACATGGCCTTTGTCGAGGCGCGGCAGCAGCGTCACGAGTTCATAACGGTCGAGCATCTGCTGCTGGCCTTGCTGGAAAACCCCAGCGCGGCCGAGGCGCTGCGTGCCTGCGCCACGAACATCGACGAGCTGCGGCAGGCGCTGACCACATTCGTACGCGACAACACGCCGCAGGTGGAGGGCGCGGACGAGGTCGACACGCAGCCGACGCTGGGCTTCCAGCGCGTGATCCAGCGTGCGATCATGCACGTGCAGTCCACCGGCAACGGCAAGAAGGAAGTCACCGGCGCCAACGTGCTGGTGGCCATCTTCGGCGAGAAGGATTCGCACGCGGTCTACTACCTGCACCAGCAGGGCGTGACAAGGCTGGACGTGGTCAATTTCATCGCGCACGGCATCCGCAAGGGTGAACAGGCCGAAGGCGCCGCCGACAGCGGTGCCGCAGCCAGCGCCGAGGACGCCGAGGCCAGCAGCGAGCGGCGCGAGAAGAAGTCACCGCTGCAGCAGTTCACGGTCAACCTCAACGAGCGCGCGACCGATGGCAAGATCGATCCGCTGATCGGTCGCGACTACGAGATCGAGCGCACCATACAGATCCTGTGCCGCCGGCGCAAGAACAACCCGCTGCTGGTCGGCGAGGCCGGCGTGGGCAAGACCGCCATTGCCGAGGGACTGGCCTGGCGCATCACCCAGGGCACGGTGCCCGAGGTGCTGGCCAACGCCTCGGTGTACGCGCTGGACATGGGCGCGCTGCTGGCCGGAACCAAGTACCGCGGTGACTTCGAGCAGCGCCTGAAGGGCGTGCTCAAGGAAATTACCGAGCAGGAGCACGCCATCCTGTTCATAGACGAGATTCACACGCTGATCGGCGCAGGCGCCGCATCGGGCGGCACGCTGGACGCGTCCAACCTGCTCAAGCCGGCGCTCTCCAGCGGCGAGCTCAAGTGCATAGGCGCGACCACGTTCACCGAGTTCCGCGGCATCTTTGAAAAGGACGCGGCGCTGTCGCGGCGCTTCCAGAAGATCGACGTGGTCGAGCCGTCGGTGGCCGAGACCATTGAAATCCTCAACGGGCTGAAGGCGTACTTCGAGGACCACCACAGCGTCAAGTACGCAGCCGAGGCCATAGAGGCCGCAGCCGAGCTGAGCAATCGCTACATCAGCGACCGGCGCCTGCCGGACAAGGCCATAGACGTCATTGACGAGGCCGGCGCTGCGCAGCGCATTGCCGAGCCCGAGAAGCGCAAGGAAGTGATTGCACTGCACGATATCGAAGAGATCGTGGCCAAGATCGCGCGCGTGCCGGCCGGCAGCGTCAGCAAGGATGACCGCAACAAGCTGCAGACGCTGGAGCGTGACCTGCGCAGCGTGGTCTTTGGCCAGGACGAGGCGCTGGAGCGGCTGGCAGCGGCCGTCAAGATGGCGCGCTCGGGGCTGGGCAAGGCCGACAAGCCCATAGGCGCGTTCCTCTTCTCCGGGCCCACCGGCGTCGGCAAGACCGAGGCCGCCAAGCAGCTGGCCTACATCATGGGCGTCGAGCTGGTGCGTTTTGACATGTCCGAATACATGGAGCGCCACGCCGTGAGCCGGCTCATTGGCGCGCCCCCGGGCTACGTCGGCTTTGACCAGGGTGGCCTGCTCACCGAGGAGATCACCAAGAAGCCGCACAGCGTGCTGCTGCTCGACGAAATCGAAAAGGCGCACCCGGACGTGTTCAACGTGCTGCTGCAGGTCATGGACCACGGCACGCTCACCGACAACAACGGGCGCAAGACCGATTTTCGCAACGTCATCATCGTCATGACGACCAACGCCGGCGCCGAGACCATGAACAGGGCCACCATGGGCTTCACCACGGCGCGCGAGGCGGGCGACGAGATGGCCGACATCAAGCGCATGTTCACGCCCGAGTTCCGCAACCGGCTGGACGCCATCGTCAGCTTCAAGGCGCTGGACGAGCTGGTGATCCTGCGCGTGGTCGACAAGTTCCTGCTGGAGCTGGAGCAGCAGCTGGTGGAGAAGGACGTGGAGGTCACGTTTACCGATGCGCTGCGCAAGTACCTGGCCAAGAAGGGCTTTGATCCGCTCATGGGCGCGCGCCCGATGCAGCGGCTGATCCAGGACACCATCCGCAAGGCGTTGGCCGACGAGCTGCTGTTTGGTCGCCTGACCGCAGGCGGGCGCCTGACCGTGGACCTGGACGCCGGGGGCGAAGAGGTCAAGCTGGACATCGCGCCTGCGGCGCCGAAGGCAGCTCCGAAAAAGCCGGAGGCGGCCGCGGCAGACTGAGAGCTTGAGAAAGAATCCCTCATGCCCGCTTTGACCGCCCAAACCCGCCCACTCCGCGTTGCAAATGCTCGCCATGGCACGGGCCATGCCTGCGCTTTGCGTCTTGATTGGCCGGTCTTGGGC
>Ga0265293_10004080_pt1 | contig 26220 bp, 25 predicted proteins | sample Munlanlewell138R_FD_192505 | JGI IMG/M metagenome (GOLD analysis project Ga0265293, IMG submission 192505) | Leachate microbial communities from a municipal landfill in Southern Ontario, Canada - Leachate well 138R | ecosystem: Engineered > Solid waste > Landfill > Unclassified | place: Canada...
AAGTGAGTTGTATTTGTTAGCTTAATGTTCTGTTTCTCGCAGATGTCTCTATGTATTTCTGACGATGTTTGTAGAATGGCGAGTAGATTCTATCTGAGTAAAGTTGGGGATTAACACACGAAGGCTGTTAAGAGTTTTGTGCAGATAGAGGATTTTGTGTTGAACCTAACTGCTTAGCGAACTTTGCGAATTTCTTAGCGCTCTTTGCGTGAACCCGAAGATGTGCACGGGAAGCCCGCAAAGTTTTTGACGCAAAGGAAACGCGAAGGGGGGGATGGTATATAAATACTATTTACTGAGCGTAATAAGTGAGTAGTCTTTGTTAGGATGCATTTTTTGTGTTGATAATTGAATGTCGTAAATTATATGTATAAAATATGTGTAACTATGGCTCAAGAACAAAAACCATTACGTGGACGTGGTGCTTCCGACAATCCCATCAATCGATTTGAAGGCAACTATATTGATTATGATTTAGATGAAGAAACAGGGGAGAAACCATCCCCAAAAACTCAACTCATCGCTGATGATTCTAAACAAATCATATCATACAATAAGAGTCCAGACATTCCTTTTGAGGCGGGGCTAAATCCATATAGAGGATGCGAGCATGGATGTATTTATTGCTATGCACGCCCATTTCATGAATATTTAGGATTCTCTGCAGGGTTAGATTTTGAGAGTAAAATTGTAGTTAAATACAACGCAGCAGATCTGCTTAGAAAAACATTTCAATCCCCAAAATGGAAACCCCAAACAGTAGTAATGAGTGGCGTAACGGACTGCTATCAGCCTATAGAAAAGAAGTTAGAAATAACTAGAAACTGCCTAAAGGTTTTTGCAGAGTTTCGAAATCCAGTGGGCATAATTACAAAAAATCATCTAGTAACCCGAGATTTAGATTATCTAAAAGAGTTAAACGATCAGAACTGTGTGCAGGTTACCATTTCTATCACTTCACTAGATAATAAATTAACCGAAATAATGGAGCCTCGTACTTCGAGAGCAAAGCGTAGGTTAGATGCCATAGAGAAATTAGCGAGTGCTAATATTCCTGTTCGGGTAAATGTAGCACAAATTATACCTGGCTTAACCGACCACGAATTGCCTAGTATTTTAAAATCTGCAAGTGATGCCGGCGCTACGTCTGCGAGCTATATTATTGTTCGCTTACCTTATAAAGTAAAAGATTTATTTAGTGAGTGGCTAAGTCAACATTATCCAGATAAGAAAGGCAAAATAGAGAATAGGCTGCTCGATATGAGAGGTGGGAAACTTTATAATGCAGAATGGAGTAATCGCATGAAAGGAGAGGGAGTTTTTGCTCAACAAATCAAAGATATTTTTGATATTCAGATAAAACAATTGGGATTAGGTAAAACCTATGAGCCTTTAGCTACCGACAAATTTATAAAGACAAATAATGAGCAGTTGCAATTATTTACATAATTAGTCGGACGCAGGAGATTGTGTCACATTTGTTTACAATTAGCACCGAAACAATTCAATAAGTTTTGCGTTTACATGAATGTAGCTTTCCGGCATCCACATTTTGAGCGATATTTATTAGAGAATAATATTTGTTTTTTTTGGATGCCGGTTTTTTTTTGCCCTAACTTTTCGGCTATAGGTCTTCTATATTTTTCTTAGAAGTCTCGAATATTGTCCCATTCATTCAATATCTTTAAGCTACTTGCACAATGGATTATTAATTCACAAAACTATAGGTACATAACATGGCCGCTACTGCTTCTAATATGTTGAAATTGGGTACTCATGCCCCATCATTTTCTCTGATAAATGCTTTGGGTGGAGTAGTTTCTCTTAAAGATTTTGATAATGCACAGGCGCTTGTAGTTATGTTTATTTGCAATCATTGCCCGTATGTGAAGCACCTAAACGAAGCTCTTGTTAGTTTTGCTAACGATTTTAAGCCAGAGGGAGTAGAATGTGTTGCAATTAGTGCCAATGATTCAGAAAAATATCCTCAGGATGGAATCGAGTTTATGGCTCAAGTTGCAAAAGATTTGGAGTACCCCTTCCCATATCTATTTGATAAAACACAAGAAATTGCAAAAGCATATCAAGCTGCTTGTACACCTGATTTCTATCTTTTTGATAGCAATAATAAGTTGTTTTATCGTGGTCAATTTGATGATAGCCGCCCAGGAAATGATAGCCCTGTAACGGGTAAAGATCTTAGGGACGCAACTCGTGCGCTTCTCGACGGCAAGAGTTCGTATGAACCTCAGGTGCCAAGTATTGGATGTAATATAAAATGGATACCAGGAAATGAGCCCGAATACTTTAATAAATAAAAGTGATGGATAAAATTGAGCTTCAAAAATTAAGAGAAGAATACTCTTTAAACAGATTGGATGAAGAAAATGTGTTTAAAAACCCTATGGCTCAATTTAGTTTGTGGTTACAGGAGGCGTTATTAGCTCATGTACCAGAGCCTAATGCAATGAATTTGGCCACTGTAGGCAAAGATGGAAGACCACACTCGAGAGTAGTTCTTTTGAAGGAAACCAATGAGGAAGGATTTGTTTTCTACACCAATTATGCCAGTAATAAAGGGGACGAAATAGCGGCTAATCCAAATGTAGCGCTGTGTTTTCTTTGGTTAGAATTAGAACGGCAGGTTAGAATTGAAGGTACTGTTACAAAAATATCTAAAGAAGAAAGTCTAGCTTACTTTAAATCAAGGCCACATAAAAGTCAGGTCGGCGCTTTGGCATCTAATCAAAGCCAAGTAGTAGCTAATAGATTAGCATTAGAGCAAGAGTATGAAATGCTAGAAAGCAAATATGATGAGGGAGAGGTGCCCATGCCCGAAAGCTGGGGTGGTTACTTGGTTAAGCCAACTTTAATTGAATTTTGGCAAGGCCGTAGAAGCCGTTTACACGACAGAATTAGCTTTCAAAAAGAATCGAATAATTGGATTATTAATAGACTAGCCCCGTAAGATGCCCAAGATTAAAAAAAAACGGTTTGCAGAAATGCGAACTAAAGAAAATGTATTTGAATGGACAGATTACAATGCAGAAAACCCATTTCCCAAAGGTGCTTGGAACTCAGAAATTTTTAAAAATGATAATCCCATTATTCTAGAATTAGCTTGTGGCAAGGGAGAATATTCGGTAGGTCTGGCTCAATTACGTCCTCATTCTAATCTTGTTGGCGTAGATATTAAGGGAAACAGAATGTGGGTAGGTGCAACCGAAGCACAAGAGAAGAGCTTGGATAACGTCCGCTTTTTAAGAGCTTATATAGATCACCTAGACCAGTTTTTTGGGGAATCAGAAGTGGATGAACTTTGGATATTATTTTCAGATCCTTATATCAAAAAAGCCAGAAAACGACTTACTGCACCAAAATTTTTAGCACTCTATAGAACATTTTTAAAGCCTGGTGGCATCATTAATCTTAAAACAGATAGTGATTTATTATACGAATACACCAAAGAAATAATTGAAGAGCAAGGGCTAGAGATACTCCGTGATATACCAGATGTTCATAAACAATGCCCTGATGATGCCGAACTAGCAATAAAAACCTTCTACGAGAAAACTCACCTTAAAAAGGGTAAGCCTAGTAAATTCTTATCGTTTAGGCTTATTTAGAATATTCTGTTTTATACTTGATTTTATAGTTGGAATCATTAACTTAACACTGTTAACCAGTTTTAAGGAATGGATAAAAAAGAACTCAATTTGCGAGAAAAAATATTAGAAACTAGCCGGCATCTACTTTTTACTGAGGGCCATAAGTCGCTATCAATGCGAAACATAGCAAAAAAAGTTGGGGTTTCGGCAACTAGTATCTATCTCTACTTTGATAATAAAGATGCCCTTATTCATACCCTTATTGAAGAATCGGTTGAGGAGTTGAGCTCATCAATTGAACGTGAAGTACAAGATAAAGTAGGTTGTATTGCAAAATTTGAAGCAACCATTCAGGGTTATGTGAATTATGCGCTAAACAACCCCGAAAAGTACGACATCATTTATGCGGTTCAACCAGCAGCTATGTCACGCTATCCAAAAGAGAAATTTAGGAAAGTACGGCGCAGCTACGAGTTATTAGTTGATGTAATTGAAGAAGGAAAAGCTGAAGGTTTAATGGCTTTGGAAGACCCAGTAATTGCGGCATATTCAATATGGGCTCAGTTACACGGTGTGGTATCGGTAGTTCTTAACCAACGATTAGACAGCCGAATTAATAAAGATCATTTTATACAAGAATCCTTAGAGCTAATAATTCATGGATTTTTGGTTAAAACAACAGTTTCATAAATAATGGAGAAAACATGGATCAATTGACAAATTTATTGGGATTCTTTTCTGAGATGCCTTATTGGGCTTCTATAGGATCTGTAGTATTAGTATTTCTAGTATTGGGTTACACAGGCGCCCCTTTGCTACTGTGGACTATTGCAATTTTTGTAGCCTTAGTTGGCGTGGCAGCTCCAAACTGGGTATTTATTACCTTCGCGGTTTTAGCTGTATTATTTAATATTAAGCCGCTTCGTAGAACGTTGGTTAGCGCGCCTATTATGAAATTACTGGATGCACTTAATTTTTTACCAACAATTTCAGAAACCGAACAAACTGCAATTGATGCAGGAACCGTTTGGGTTGAAGGCGAATTGTTTTCAGGTAAACCAAATTTCAAACGCATTCTAGAAGAGTCTTACCCAGACCTTACCAAAGACGAACAAGCCTTTATGGATGGCCCTGTAGAAGAACTATGTGGTATGGTAACAGATTGGGGTGTATTTGTTAAAAAGGACTTTGAGGATGATGTTTGGGAGTTTATGCGCAAGAAAGGATTTTTTGGTTTAATTATACCCAAAAAATATGGCGGTCATGAGTTTTCAGCAACAGCACACAGTGCTATAGTTGCGAAATTAGCCTCTCGTTGTGGTCCTTTAGCAACTACAGTTATGGTGCCGAATTCACTTGGCCCTGCTGAGTTATTGATGCATTATGGAACCGAAAAACAAAAAGATTTTTACTTACCAAGACTTGCTGATGGAACTGAAATGCCTTGTTTCGCCCTTACTGAGCCTGATGCAGGTTCGGATGCTGGTGGCATGAAATCGCATGGTGAAGTTTTTAAAGGAGAGGATGGGGAGTTATATATAAAGCTAAATTGGAACAAGCGATATATTACTTTAGCTGCCATTTCTACCATAATTGGCCTAGCTTTTAAACTGAATGATCCTGAGAATTTATTAGGAAAAGGAGAGCACTTAGGAATTACCTGTGCTTTAGTTCCATCAAACTTAAAAGGCGTAGATATAAGTAGACGTCACGATCCATTGGGAGTGCCATTTTATAACTGTCCAACTCATGGGCATGATGTAATTATCCCGCTAGACTCTGTAATTGGTGGAGTTGATGGTGTTGGAAATGGCTGGAGAATGTTAATGGAATCGCTAGCTGTTGGGCGTGGAATTTCACTACCAGCTCAAGGTTTAGGCGGCGCAAAATTAGCAACTAGAGCTATTGGTGCATACACTGCCATCCGTAAGCAATTTGGCCTTAATATTGGGCGTTTTGAAGGTATCGAAGAACCAATGGCAAGAATTGGTGGTTACACCTACCTGATGGAAGCAGCACGTAAATATACTACGGGTGGCTTAGATAAAGGTGCAAAACCAGCGGTAGTAACTGCAATAGCAAAATATCACTTTACTGAATTTACACGTGAAATTCTAAATGACGGCATGGATATTTTAGGTGGAGCGGGTATTTCTCGTGGACCTCGAAATATTATCGCAAATGGATATGCTTCAGTGCCTATTGCAATTACAGTAGAGGGAGCCAATATTCTTACCCGAACACTTATGATTTTTGGTCAAGGCGCCATACGTTGTCACCCATACGCCATCAACGAAATTAACGCTTTGATGAATAAGGATGCTAAAGCCTTCGATGATAATTTCTGGCAACATATTGGTCACGTAGTACGAAATAAAGTAAAAGCTTTCTTACTAAGTATTACACGAGGACGTTTAGCTGGCTCGCCTGTTGGTGGCCCAGCTGCAAAATACTTTAGAAAACTTGCATGGGCATCTGCCTCCTTTGCTTTCTTTACAGATATCGCATTAGGCTCTTATGGTGGAAGCTTGAAAATGAAAGAAAAAATTGGTGGTCGTTACGCTGATATATTAAGCTTTATGTACTTATCTGCTGCAACACTTCGCCGTTTTGAAGCCGAAGGAAGACGAAATGAAGATCTCGATTTCTTCAATTGGTCTATGCAATACATGTTTTACAGAATTCAGGTTGGCTTCGATGGAATTCTAAGTGAAATCCAAGTTCCAGGGTTAAGTTGGGCATTCAGACTAATTGGTGTTTGGTCTAGATTAAATCCAATAGGAACCTATCCATCCGACAAGCTAGGGCACAAAGTAGCTCAAGCCATGCAAGTTCCTGGTGAAGTTAGAGATCATATAACAGAAGGGATTTATATTTCTAAAGATCCAGAGGATGCACTTGGTCGTTACGAGCATACATTAGCGCTCATTACAGAAGCTGCTCCTGTATACAAAAAAATGTATGTAGCTATGAAGAAAAGAGAACTACCAAAAGCTTCACTAGCCGAATTAATAAAGCCAGCTTTAGAAAAAGGCATCATCAACGAAAAAGAAGCAGAATTAGCTACAAGAGCTGAAGATGCTAGAAATGATGCTGTTCAAGTTGATGATTTTAGTTTAGAAGAGTACGTGCATTACACTCCCTCAATGCCAGCAGGCGCTGGACTTAAAACTGAGGATGTAACGGGAGTTTAAGAAATCTACTCTCAAAACAACTTTTGATTTGTGACATAATAATTGCCTTGTAGATTGACCTCTGCAAGGCATTTTTTTTGTTTTGAAGTTTTATACTAACAATACAAATACAATGCAGGCTAAACAGTAGATTATTCTTTAATAATTAAATTTACAGAGTATTATTATGTGTTAATATGATATGTTAGAATATTAATTATGTATTTACTTTAATGGTAGTGATAAGTATAGTGAGGTGTAACTTTTTCACTGAGCAAGAAGGCCATGCAAAATTCTCGTCTAGATACCATAGATCTAAAAATAATAGACATACTTCAAGAAGAAGGGCGTGTTACAAATAATGAGTTAGCAAATAGAATAGGGCTAACATCCACCCCTACATTAGAGCGTGTACGAAGATTAGAGCGCGAAGGTGTTATTGAAGGTTATCAGGCGCGCATAAATAAAGAAAAAGTTGAAAAAGGCTTTAGCGCCTTTGTTACCGTTACTTTGGCCGCACATCAATTAAATTTATTAGAAGAATTTAGTGATGCAGTGTTGGCAATTCCAGAAATATTGGCCTGCTACAATACCACAGGAGAAGGCGATTTTCTACTTCATGTTGTAGCAAAAGATACCAAAGCCTACGAAACACTCATGAGAACAAAGCTAACAATGCTACCCGATGTGCAACGCCTACACACCAGCATTGTATTAAACACAATTAAAGAACAATCCAAAATCCCAGTACAATGATGAAGCAAAAAAATAAATCCCTATCGTTTGAATCAAGTGCTGTACATGCTGGTGTATTGAAAAAAGATCAGTATGGATCTCACATTCCACCAATTTATCAAACCTCAACTTTTGTTTTTGAAGATGTTGAACAAGGCGCCAAAGCATTTGCTGGCGAAGTGGGTGGGGCCTCGCATATTTACTCACGCCTTGGTAACCCAACGGTAGAGCACCTTGAGCGAGCTATATGTGAGCTAGAAACGTTTGGAATGAATGATGCCGACACATATATGGGTTTGGCTTTTGGAAGCGGAATGGCGGCAATTTCTACAGCTATAATAAGCTTAGCAAAAGGGAAACATGTGGTAGCGCAAGATGCATTGTACGGCTGCACTAGTCAGTTTCTGAAAGAAGAAGCTCCAGTTTTAGGAATTACCACTTCTTTTATTGACACGAGCGACATTGCGCAAGTTGAAGCTGAGCTTAGAAAGCATTCTAATACTGCCGTTGTTTATCTCGAAAGCGTTGCAAACCCAACTATGATGGTGAGTGATATTGAGGCAATTTCTGCGCTAGCAAAAAAGCACGGAGCTTTAGTTGTGGTAGATAATACCTTTGCTACACCTTATCACATTCAGCCTTTGGTTCTAGGTGCTGATGTGGTTGCACATTCAACAACAAAATATATGGGCGGTCACGGGACCATTGTTGGTGGCGCACTAGTAGGTAAAAAAGATTTATTGGAAGAAAGTGAACTGCTTTTGTATAGAAAGAACTTAGGTGGTATTGCTGGACCTATGGATGCATGGCTTACCATGAATGGCATTAAAACGTTGCCATTACGTATGCAAAAACATGCTTCAAATGCGATGGAAATAGCTGAATATTTAGAAGCGCATCCGAAGATAGATAAGGTTTGGTACCCTGGATTAGAATCACACCCGCAACACCACTTAGCTAAACGAATAATGAATAATGGTTATAGTGGTATTATCGCGTTTGAACTTAAAGGTGGTTTTGAAGCGGGTAAATCACTTATGAATAATGTAGAACTTTGCACACTTGCTGTAAGTCTTGGAACTATAGACACCCTCATTCAACATCCAGCCTCAATGACGCACGCTGTAGTGGCCGAAGAAATAAAAAAACAAGCACATATTACAGATGGTTTAGTACGGCTATCAGTTGGTATAGAAAGTGCCAAAGATATCATCAACGATTTAGAACAAGCAATGGGGTAGAAATTAGATATGAGACATAAGATTTAAGACATAGGATTGAATGAAATCCATTTCGGAAAATTATACCCTAAGTACCAATTATTATTGAACTTTCCCTCCTTGGGGGGAGGGTAGGTTTTCCCGAGCATTCGGGACACGAAAACAGGGTGAGGACGGTGGGAAGTAGCTTTCTAATGCCAATTTGGATTCATAATGTCGAGTTAATCTCTTCCGTTAACAACACCGCTAACTTTAATAAATTTTCAGACTTTTTTAATTTGAATTCTATCAAAATTGAATCAATATTCTGTTTCAAAATAGAAAATGAACCAACAGAGGCTAAACTCGAAGATTGATGAATTATTTTAATATAGGTAAGCAAACCATAGTAAGGTTTCTAGATAAAAAGCCGATGAGCATTAGTTCCTCTATTGCGTTTTACCTTATTCTATCATTACCCGCTATTTTAATGATTGTTATGACCGTTGCTGGCTCCGTCTTTGATGATGAGACAGTTAGGACAAGCCTAATCCAAGAAATCGGTGCATTATTCGGTTCTGAAAGCGCATCAGCTGTAACAAAAATCCTAGAAAACATTCAGGGAATTGGTAGCACATTTATCATTAAAGTGATAAGTATTGGTGCATTAATATTTAGTTCTACTACAGTATTTATATCGTTACAAGACGGTTTAAATAGTATTTGGGGCGTAAAAGCAAAGCCTGAAAAAAACATCATAAAATTTCTACTAAATAGATTAGTGTCGTTTGCTATGATTGTGAGTCTTAGCTTTTTGTTGATTGTATCACTTGCGTTAGATGCTATCGTTGCTGTACTAAATGAGAATGTATTTGATGGCTTCACAGAAACACCATTTTTACTCATAAAAGTAGCTAATGTGCTCATATCATTTTTTATAACAACAGGTGTTATTTCAGTAATTCTTAAAGTATTACCTGAAGTTCATATAAAATGGAGTGATGTTTGGTCCGGCGCAATACTAACAACCATCCTCTTTACTGTAGGCAAATATTTAATAGGCGTTTATTTAGGGGGAAGCTCGCTCGGTACAATTTATGGCGCAGCTGGCTCTCTTGTGCTGTTATTGATTTGGGTGTACTACTCATCCATTATATTGCTACTAGGAGCTCAGTTTACATTCATTTATACCATGGAAACAGGGCGAGAGGTAAAACCCTACGATCAAGTTGTAGTTGTGAAAGAAGTAGAAGTAGATGGCTACAACGTGATGATAGAACAAGACGATTAGAGCTGTAAATGTTAGTTGATTCGGGGACATAATTTTAAATTACACTCACAAAAACATTAAAGGATCATCCTGATCCTAGTCGGTTTATAGAGTGAGCAAACAGAGTTTGTGTCGACGTATTACTCAACACCTAAAGCAACGACGAGTATTTAAATAAATGAGTGGTAATTAGTTACCACCCACCGCTAGCGCCACCGCCGCCTGAGCCGAAGCCTCCGCCGCCACTAAAACCACCGAAGCCGCCACCTCCACCGCCACCGAAACTACCACCTCGACCTCTTCCACCGCCGCCCATCATGCTACCCCAGAGCAATGCTTCTGCAGGACCTAATGTTCTACGTTTGCCGCCATTGCCACCTCCGCCTTTTCTAATGCGCGAAATAACAAAAAATATGAGGATGGCAAAAAAGATAATAAGATCTAAAGGGATTTCCGTATCCCCATCTCGTAGTTCTGGAGCTCCTTCAAACTCACCAGCAGCTAATTGGATCATAATATCGGAGGCTCTATCTAAGCCATGATATAATGTACCACTTTGTAAATTTGGCACTAACACATCATTTATAATTCTGTTAGCCATCACATCGGGTATAGCGCCTTCAAGCCCGTAGCCAACTTCTATTCTTAGTTTCTTATCCTGTGCCGATAAAAGTATTAATACCCCGTTGTAGCGGTCACCTTCCCACATTTTCCAATTATTGAAAAGCTCAGCGGCAACCTCTTCCACAGAATATCCCTGCAAGCTTTCAATAGTTGCAATGGCAATAACATTGGTGGTCGTATCGCGATAGTTACGAAGTTTGCGCTCTAATTGATTTACTTCGCTTGATGAAAGCATGTTGGCATAATCGTTTACCATACCACGTGGAGTTTGAGGTAAAAAACTCTGCGAAAAAGCTGTTGATGTAATAAATACTGCAATAAAAAAAGTGAACAACTTACGCATCAGATCCGTCTCCATAACTTATATCATCAGATAATTCATTGATGTCATCTTTTTGGTAAGGGAAAAATTCCTTCAACTTATTTCCAATATGTAAAATTGCTTCTCTAAGCCCACTTTCATAATCATTGGCTTTAAAATATTTAGCCATTAGAGCAAGTTCAGCATCCCAAAAATCTTGCCCAACCTTAGCATTAATGCCTTCGTCACCCCAAATTGCAATCTTCTTGTCCTTGGTAGAAATATAGATTAAGGTGCCATTTTTAAACTCAGTCTCGTGCATTTTAAGCTGTGTAAAAACCTCTTTTGTACGGTCGATTGGGTTTTCTTCTTTGCACTTGGGTTCAATATGAACTCTGATTTCTCCAGAAGTATTTGTCTCAGCTTCCTTAATAGCAGCCATAACTGCTTTCTCTTGGTCTTTTGATAAAAATTTTGGCATCGGATATCTATTTTGGAATATTTAGTTGTAAATAATTAGACATGAGATTTGAGCGTACAACCAAATCAGCTCAAATCTCATCTCAAAGAATAATGTCTAATTAAAATCTACAGTAGGGGCATTTTCTGCGCCTTTATCTGCTTCGAAATAAGCCTTACGTTCAAAGCCGCCCAAGTTAGCTATTACGCTAGCAGGGAATCTTCTAATGGCAGTGTTGTAGCTTTGCGAAGCATTATTAAAACGCATACGCTCGGTAGCTATTCTGTTTTCGGTACCTTCTAGCTGAGATTGTAAATCGCGAAAGTTAGCATTCGCTTTCAGCTCCGGATATCTCTCTACCGTTACCATTAACCTAGATAATGCTCCACTTAACTGATTTTGCGCTTCTTGAAACTGTGCAAGTTTTGCAGGGTCATTTAAGTCACTAGCATTAATTTGTACTGAAGTAGCTTTACTTCTAGCATCAATTACTGCAGTTAGAGTTTCTTGCTCGAAATTAGCAGCACCTTTAACAGTGTTTACTAAGTTTGGAATTAAATCAGCTCGGCGTTGGTACTGGTTTTCTACTTGTGCCCAAGCTCCTTCAACACCTTCCTCTTGAGTTACAAGCCCGTTATTAACACTAATGCCATAAAATACTAGTAGTAATACAACCCCTAGCCCTATAAGATATTTTGCTTTCATATTTTTGAGTTTAGTTATTTACCTTGCGTCTCGCATACGAGTCGAAAGAAGATTTGATTCAATTTACTTTTATAATCTTAAACAAAAACCGTTCCATTGTCATTATCTACGCCAAAATTTATTTACTTCGATTTAGACGACACACTTTTAGACCACAAAAAGGCCGAACATGCTGGCTTATCAGATATATTCACTCAGTTTGATCTTTTTAACGGTATAGGTATTGAAGCCTTGTCAGCTACATATCATTATATAAATAAAGGCTTATGGGATGAATATGGAAGAGGGGAGATAGATAGAGTCACTTTACAGCGTCGTAGATTTGAAGGGACTTTCCAGAAATTAGGTTTAGACGACACTTTGTACCAAGAAATTGGTGACGCCTACATGAGTCATTATCAAAAGCATTGGGAATGGATAAAAGATGCCAAAATAGCATACCATAAAATTGCTTTAAACTATAATGTAGGAATATTGACCAATGGCTTTGCTGAAACGCAATGGAAGAAAATTGAGCAATTTGATTTAAAAAATACAGCTAAAGAAATTGTTATTTCTGAAGAGTTTGGAGTGTTAAAACCAAACCGACAAATTTTTGAACATTCTGCAGAATTAGCAGGTGTTGAGCCTTCAGAGATTTTATATGTGGGGGATTCTCTCACTTCCGATGTAGAAGGTGGAAGTAATGCAGGCTGGCAAGTTGCTTGGTTTACAGAGCAGCCGAGTGCAGAAGGTGCTAAGCGATCTAGCTTGGTATTTAATGAGTTTAGCCAGTTATTATCAGCCTTAGATTTAGAGTGATTTGGGGTTTGAGGAATTATTTATTGGGGAAATAGGAATTAGGGGACTGGGAATTGAAGGATTTAGGAATCAGAATCTGAAAGAATCCTCCAAGGTTTAGAATGTTTAAATAAGCGGTAATTTAGAAGAGTTGAAAAAAAGGCTATAGAAATTATCTATTCACCCGTTCCGGGGAATATGCAAAAGAAATCTATTCGTTCTTTTAATGCGCCAGTGGGCTGCAAATCTTGCAGTGCAATTCCCCTGATAATGAGAAATACACCTAAAGTAAAAGCCAAATAGGGTAAATATTTTCTAATTGCAGATCGTAAATCTATGGAAACAAAGCTTGGTGCTAAATACATAGAAAACATTGCTGGTAAAGTGCCCAAACCGAACAATGCCATATAAGCCATGCTGTGTAATGGCGAAACAGTTAGCACCGCAGCAGAGAGGCCCGTATAAACAAATGCGCAGGGGAGGAGCCCGTTTAAGAAACCCATCCCAAACTGTGCTGGTTTTGATTCTTTTCGGACAAGCTTTCCATACAATCTAGTAATAAACTGCACAAACTTTTGATAGAATAGTGGCTTTTTATAGCTCCTAAATATTCTTGGAAATATAACCGCTAAAATTATTGAAATGCCTAATGCAATTGATAACCAACTTTGGAAGCCTGATAGTGCAATTCCTTTGCCAAGAAAGCCAAAAGCCAGACCAAAGAGGGAGTAAGTTAGAATTCTGCCACTATTATAAATAAGCGCATTTACCGATAGTGATAGGAAACGAGAACTTGTACGTGGAATGGACATAACTAGTGGGCCACACATTCCAACGCAGTGGAAAGAACCCACAAAGCCTAGCACTAATGCCGTCCAAAGTACCATTCTAAATCATTATGGTTTTTTCTTCCAAATAATTTTGGTTGTCCATCACCCATTTAATTTTTAGAAGCCATTTTCCTTTCTCTAAGCTAGTAATTGGTATAATCTGAGTGCCTGTTGCATTTACAGAAAGAGGGATTTTCTTATCGAGGGCAGAGTTATTTGGCCTATAAAATAACACATCTCCCTGTGCTCTACCAACAAGTTCGTTTGGAAAGGTGATACGAAGTGCCTCATTTTTTTCATCATAAATAACTAGAATAGGATGTTCAAGTTGAGCCGACCGAGATCTACTATCAATGGTTTCTTGATATTGAACCCCTTCATCGTAGTGATTATTAGATACAAGAAAGAAATCCAAACTCATTATGTAGCTTACCACACTAAGGGTAGCTACAATAAATATTGTGACGGCAAGGATGATACCTTTGCCCCAATCAAATTTTTTCATGCTCTTGTTTTATATTAATTAGCAGGGCCTAAGAAGCCAGTTTTTTTTGTTTCAATTTGTTTGCCATCTGTAAATACACCTAGCTCAAGATCGGTCTGTAAACCTTGCAAGTCTGCTTTATCTAGCTTTATAAGGAAACGACCTTCTATTAACTCTTGTGCTGGTACATTTGAAATATTACCTAAAGAAACGAGTTCACCTTTTGGTGAAAGTAGCCTTAGCTCATAGTTCTTTGGTTCAGATGTTTTGTTGATTATTTTTATTTCATAAATATTGCTATACAGGCCACCAGGTAGTTCTTGGTAGAGTGTTCCACGTTGACGGAAGATAGAGGTATCTAGTTCAGTTCGCTTTAGCAATAATGTAACAAAGGTACTAGCTAGTACAAATAAAACGGCAGCATAGCCAGCAACTCTTGGTGTAAAAATCTTCTTCTCACTACCACGAATTATGTTTTCAGAAGAGTAGCGTATTAAACCTCTGGGTTTATCTATTTTCACCATCACATCGTCGCAGGCGTCAATACAAGCAGTACAGTGTACACATTCTAGTTGAGTACCGTTACGAATATCTATACCCATTGGGCATACTTTTACACATTGGAAACAGTCGACACAATCTCCAAACTCTGTGTTTTCAGAAAAGCCTAAATCGGCGAGCGTTGCTTTTCGATTCTCAACTTTAAAACGATCACCAATAGATGCACGATCTTCTCCACGCTTGTAATCGTACATTACGTTAATTGAGTTATTATCGAGCATTACAGACTGCATTCTACCATAGGGACATACAAAATGGCAAACCTGCTCGCGCATAAATGCGAATACCCCATAAAATACGCCACTAAAAACTATCATAGCGCTTAACCCAGCTACATGCTCTGATGGGGGCGCAGTAATTATATCGAATAATTCGTCTTTCCCAATGATGTACGCTAAAAATAGATTGGATATAATAAAGGCCAAAGCATAAAATATTATATGCTTTGAACCTTTCTTGACTATTTTCTCTCTATTCCATGGAGAGCGATTTAAGCGCATTTGAGCAGCAGAGTCGCCTTCTATCAAGTATTCAATTTTCCGGAATACCATTTCCATGAAAATAGTTTGAGGGCAAGCCCAGCCACACCATATTCGCCCGAAAACGATAGTAAAAAGAACTACAAAGATGATGAATGCAAGCATCCCAAATACAAGCAAATTTAAATCTTGTGGCCAAAAGCCAACTCCAAAGATTACGAACTTTCTTTTTATCACATTAATGAGCAAAAGTGGCTGCCCATTAATAGTTATGAATGGTCCAGAGAAGAAAAACGCTAACAGAAATACGGCTACAACATTACGTGCATTGTAAAATCGTCCGCTTGGTTTTTTTGGAAAAACCCAATTCCTTTTTCCTGTTTCGCTAACAGTGCTTAATTGATCTCTGTAAGAATCTTTATCTGTTTGGCGTTTATTCTCTTTGGACATCGTTCTATTCCTAGTTAATTAAGCATTCAACAGCACGATTCATATCAGGGGCTTTCGCGTTGGGCGGATTGCTGCCTCTAATAGAACCAATGAAGCTAACTAGTGCGTTAACATCTTCATTCGACAGTGCTGCACCGCTACCATAAGGTACCATTCCCTGTTCCGGAAAACCATTTATAATACTAGAAGCTACCTCTTCTGCAGAGCAACCATGAATCCAGTAATCTCCGGTTAAGTCTGGCCCAACCAAGCCTTCGCCTGCAGCTCCATGGCAGGTAAAGCATAGATTGTTAAAACCTGCGAAAATTTCCTTTCCTTTGGCGATTGCTGCAGGTTCGTCGCTATAAGCCCATGTAAAATCAGCAGCATCTGCTTCATTATCATTCGATTTGTACTTTTCAGCAGCCAACGCCATTTCATTTTCATATTCCTGATGCTGGTCAGGTCCCCATCTAAATACTTCGTAGTAAAGTAAATAGCCAACACCATAAATAATGGTTACATAGAACAGCCATATCCACCAAACAGGCATGTGGTTATCTAGTTCTTGAATTCCATCGTAGCTATGGTCGAGTAGTTTGTCTTTTTCGTCGTCTAAAATATCCATAATAGGAGAGTTAAATCTTGTTGTTATCGTCAGTTTCTAAGGGAATATTTGCAGCATCTTCCCATTTCTCTTTTCCGTTTTTAACTAGGTAAATTACTAGCAATACAAAAAATGTAAAGAAGAGGATAAGTGAAATACTTGGTAGTAATTCAATCCCACTCATGGTACGTAATACATCTTTATACATGTTATCTACCTATTATTACTGGTGATAGTTTTTTACTGGATGGTAGTTCACCAAAAGGATCGTTATTGCCTTTGATATCGGTACCTAAACGTTGCATGTACGCGATTAAAGCAATAATCTGCTTTTCTGAGGTGACTTCAATTCCATCAATAACTCCAAAACCATTTTCTCTAAGCCCCGTAGCTATTCGGTCAGCCTGAGCTTTCATGTCTTCAACAGCATATTCTGGATAGCGAGGTGAATAAGGTACACCTGCATTAGTTAAAGCTCTAATTTTAGACGGCATCGACTTCATGTTCATATCTTTTTCAAGCAACCATGGGTACGCAGGCATTATAGAGCCTGGGGAGGTTGAGTTTGGATCGTACATGTGACGTAAATGCCAACTATCTGGATATTTACCGCCTATTCTATGCAAATCTGGTCCAGTTCGTTTTGAACCCCATAAATGTGGGTGATCGTAAACAAACTCGCCCGCTTTAGAGTATTCGCCATAACGTTCAGTTTCTGACCTAAATGGACGAATCATTTGCGAGTGACAGTTATTACAACCTTCCGCTATATAAATATCTCTTCCTTCAACTTCTAAGGCAGTATAAGGCTGAACACTTTCTATAGTTGGAATATTGGACTTGATAAGAACTGTAGGCATATACTCAACAATTCCACCAATCAATATTACTACTAATGAAAGCACAGTAAGTTTAAGAGGACGTCCCTCTAATTTACGATGCCAACCTTCGTTTTCGTCAGAAATTGAAGTGTCTAGAGCAGGTGCTTGAGCTTCCTCTAAGTATAAAAGAGTTCCGCTTTTTGCCGTTTTAATCAAGTTATAAACGCCAAATAAAGCACCCGTTATAAATAATGAACCACCAAATGCACGTAGCGCATATAAAGGCATAATTTGAATAACAGTTTCTAGGAAGTTTGGATAGGTTAAAAGACCTTGGTCAGTAAAGTCTTTCCACATTAAACTTTGAACAATACCGCCCCAATACATAGGGATTACATAAAATACCGCACCCAAAGTGGCAAACCAGAAATGAATATTTGCCAATTTCACTGAGTATAACTTGGTTTGGTAAATTCGAGGCGTGATGTAGTAAAGCATTGCGAATGCTAAGCCACCATTCCATAATAATGCACCGTTATGAACGTGAGCAACAATATAATCTGTGTAGTGAGCAATTGCGTTTACGTTGGCAATAGAAAGCATTGGGCCTTCAAAAGTTACCATTCCGTATGCAGTAACACCTACTACTAAAAACTTGAGAACGGGGTCTTCACGAACACGATCCCAGGCGCCACGCAGTGTGAGAAGTCCGTTTAACATACCACCCCATGACGGTGCAATCAGCATCAAGCTAAATACAGTACCTAATGCTTGTGCCCAACCTGGTAGAGCAGTGTATAACAAGTGATGAGGGCCTGCCCAGATATAAATAAAGATTAACGACCAAAAGTGAACAATCGACAATCTATAAGAGAATATTGGACGATTAGCAGCCTTTGGAATGAAGTAATACATAATTCCCAAAAACGGAGTTGTCAGGAAAAAAGCAACAGCATTATGACCATACCACCATTGTACCAAAGCATCTTGCACACCGGCATATACTGGATAGCTTTTGAATAAGGTTGCAGGAATCTCGATTGAGTTTACAATATGTAAAACTGCAACGGTTACAAAAGTGGCTAAATAAAACCATATAGCAACATAAATATGTTTTTCACGACGCTTCATAATGGTCATGATCATATTTATACCAAAAATAACCCAGATAACGGCTATTGCTATATCAATAGGCCATTCTAATTCTGCATATTCTTTACTTGTAGTATAGCCTAGAGGTAAAGTAATAACTGCAGATGTAATTATTGCCTGCCAGCCCCAAAAGTGAATGCTGCTAAGTGCATCGCTCCACATAGAAGCTTTACACAATCTTGGCAATGAATAGTAAACCCCGTAGAATATAGCATTGCCCGCAAAAGCAAAAACTACAGCATTGGTATGTAGAGGTCTCATTCTACCAAACGATAGCTCTGGAACAAAGCCGAGGAAGTCTGGCCAAATAAATTTAAGAGCAACAATAAGACCTACGAGGAATCCTATAATTCCCCAGCCTAATGTGGCTATACCAAAGTTGCGAACAACTTTGTTGTCATAATTAAAGGTGTCTAAAGACATTACACATCCCGATTTTTTGTGATTGATTTATTTTTGTTAGTTGGATTATCATTATCGAATAGCATTCGAATAGAAGGAGTATGGGGATCGTCAAACTGCCCCGATTTTACTGCCCAAAAAAAAGCGCCTAAAAATATAAGTGCAACAATTAGGCTAAATAGTATTAAAAAAATGATTACGCCCATATACGTAGCCCCAATTTTTTTGCCATTAATCTAGTTGTTAATGTCGTAAAAACCATAACGCTTATAGAACTTAAAGGCATTAATATTGCTGCAACTAATGGCGACAGATTGCCTGTTACAGCAAACGCTAAACCTGTTGTGTTATATAGTAGTGAAAGACCGAAACTTCCCAAAATTATTTTTAAAGAAGTTCTAGAAAAATGAAATAAACGGTCGATATCCTTTAATTTATTTCCTTCAAGAATGGCATCGCAAGCAGGAGAGAAGGAACTCATATCGTCTGAAATTGCAATCCCAAAATCACTGTATTTCAGAGCTCCTGCATCATTTAGGCCGTCACCAATCATAGTAACATGCTTGTTCTCTGATTTCAAATTCTTAATAAAATCGAGTTTATCCTGTGGGGTTTGGTTAAACGACATATTATCCCATCCACCAAAATAGGATTCTAATTCAGGTCCTTCTTTTTCATTGTCGCCAGAAAGTAGAAATAGCTGGAACTGATCTTTAAAACGCGTCAATAACTCAGAAACACCTTCTCTAAATTGGCTTTTGAATTCGAAATAACCTTTATACTGGTTGTTAATTGCAACATGAACTTGAGTTCCAACTTCAGATACATCGCCTATTTGATTAGCAAGACCTGGCGATTGTTCAAGTAAAAAGGATGTGCTACCAATGCATATAGAGTTTCCTTCAAAAGTTGAAAATAGACCTTTCCCTGTTACCTCGTAATAATCGCTGAGAGCCACAGTTTGTCGATTCCCATAATATGAGGCAATCATTTTGCTAAGTGGGTGTAAAGAGGTTCTACACGTTGATTTTATGTAAGATTCTTCGTCTGGAGTTAAGGGATTACCAATAAAATTTATTGCTGTTTTGCTAGACTCTGTGATGGTTCCTGTTTTATCAAAAACGACCGTATCAGTTTTGGCTAAGGCTTCAATAACATTGGTAGATTTTATGTAGAGGCCATTTAGAGAAAGAATGTTAGTAGCCGAACCTAGAGTGAAAGGTGTTGAAAGTGCCAAGGCACATGGGCAAGCCACAATCAGTACAGCGGTAAAAATGGTGAATGCCTTCGATGGATCCCACTGATACCAAATCACGCTTGATATAACTGCAATGGCAATTACAACGAGAGTAAAAATTGGGCTTATACGATCTGCAAAATTTGTAATGTTTTCATCTTTAGAAGAGGAGCTAAAAGCCTCATTCTCCCACAATTGAGTTAAGTAGCTGTGTTCTACTTTTTTACTTACCATCATTTCGGCATTTAAGCCAGAAATTTTTCCGCCAGCAAAAACCAATTCACCCTTAGCAACTTCTACAGGTTCAATTTCACCAGTAATAAAACTATAATCGATGAGGGCAATGGTACTAGTTAGTATAGAATCAGAAGGAATTAACTCATTATTTCTAACTAAAATTTGATCCCCAACTTCGAGTTCTGTCACGGGTATAGAGTTCTCAATTCCATCAATTAATCGCATTACAGAAATAGGCAAATAGGATTTGTAATCTCTATCGAAAGATAGGCGATCGAAGGTTTTTTGCTGTAGAACTTTCCCAATAAGAAGAAAAAAGATGAAGCCAGCAAAAGAGTCTAAATAACCAGGACCAACGCCGCTTATAATTTCATATAAGCTTCTACCTACAAGCGCAATAATTCCCATAGAAATAGGAACATCTAAATTAATTCCTTTCTGGCTTAATGCTGCCCATGCCGACTTCAAATAATCTATTCCACTATAGAATAGAACCGGCATTGCTAGTATGATATTTAAGGCACCGAAAATAACCTTGAATTCATCTACCGACTCAGATGATACAAACACATTAAAGTATTCAGGGAAACTGAATAACATAATATTTCCAAAACTAAAACCCGCAACACCAAGTTTTAGCCACAAAGAACGGCTTGTTTGTGAAGTTTTCTGCTCACTTAAGTGCTCAAGTTTTAAATCAGGCTCATAACCAATATTGGTTAGTAGCTCTACAATATTACGAACGGAAGTTTTAGCAGGATTAAAAAGGATGGTTACTTGACGTTTCAAAAAATTTACAGAGCCACTATACACCCCAGCATCTAACTGATGTAGATTTTCGAGCAACCACACGCATGAAGTACAATGTATATGTGGGATTAGAAAAGTAGTTGAAGCCTTATCCTTTGTATTAAAATCGATAAGTTTTTTCTCTACTTCTGGATTAGTGAGATAATCAAAACGCTTTCGCTCGATCGAAGAATTAATGGTCTTACCTGGCGTGCTATCTAAATCGTAGTAGGTACAAAGTCCATTTTCAGCTAATAATTGATACACCAGCTTGCAGCCTTCGCAACAAAAATGTTCGTTACTAAAAGTAATCTGCTCACCGCGGCAGAGTTCTCCACAGTGGGAGCAATAAACTTTATTTATTACAGGGTGAGACGTCATTTACCTTAAAATCTCTTATTTCTTTTTGAAACTTAAACGAAGATCAAACCAGGCTTGGGTCATGTTATCATTAGCATCAGCAAATGAAGTGGTTTGAAGCCAGTTTTTTATTCGTGTTCTTTCTTTTTCCCAAAAATTGTGAAATGGGCAAGGTTCTATATGCCCACAACCATCTATTCCCATAAAACAAGAGGTATAAAATTTATCGCCATCTATAGCTATAATTACATCATAGATTGAAATATCTTCAATTGGTTTTGCCAAATACACTCCACCGTTTAAGCCTCGTTTAGATTTTAATATACCAGGATTTTTAAGCTTTGCAAGAACTTGAGATAGATATGCTGCAGGGCAGTTAATTACCTTTGCAAGTTCCGAGGCAGATATGACTTTATCCTCTTGCCTCGAGATAGCAAAAATTGCAGAAATAGCATACTGAGCCGCTTGTGAAGCAAGTTTCATGAAGTGGAATCTAATCGAATGATGATATTCTAATATTGATATTCGATTTTAAGAACATATCTAAATAAAAGCAATATATTTTTTGATTTTCTACCACTTTAAAATTGTGGATTATAAGTGGAAAACCTCTTGTCCATTTATTTGAAAAACCTCGTACCTTTGAGCTAGCCAAAACCTAACACTCAATCTATATCTTTTTTTATGGGTCACTCAAGCGTTATTGAACCAGAAGTAAATTTAGCCTTAGCAATAGAACACGGATTAACTGAAGAAGAATATGAAATGATTAAAACTCGGTTAGGTCGTGTTCCTACTTTTACCGAGTTAGGAATTTATTCCGTTATGTGGAGTGAGCATTGTTCATATAAAAACTCCATCCTTGAGATAAAAAAACTGCCACGTGAAGGCAAACAACTGCTAGTTGATGCTGGCGAAGAGAACGCAGGATTAGTAGATATTGGGGACGGCTGGGGATGTGCTTTTAAAATTGAAAGTCATAATTCACCGTCTGCTGTAGAACCTTACCAAGGCGCTGCAACAGGAGTTGGAGGTATACATCGTGATATTTTTACCATGGGGGCACGCCCTGTGGCAAGTTTAAACTCTCTTCGATTTGGCCGATTAGATACTGATAGAGTTAAGTATTTACTAGATGGTGTCGTTCGCGGAATAGGTGATTATGGTAATGCATTTGGGGTTCCTGTAATTGCAGGTGAAGTTTACTTTGATGAGAGCTATAAAGGAAACCCTATTGTAAATGCGATGAGTATTGGTTTAGTGAGGGCAAATGAAACTGTTTCAGCTATATCTAAAGGGATTGGAAATCCTATTTTAATTGTAGGCGCCAGCACGGGTAGAGATGGTATTCATGGAGCTACATTCTCTTCCCAAGAACTTAGTGATGAGAGCGATGAGGATAGATCTAGTGTTCAAGTTGGTGATCCATTTACAGAAAAACTGTTACTTGAGGCAAGCCTAGAAGTTCTTAAAACAGGTGCCGTAGTAGGTATGCAAGATATGGGCGCCGCGGGCATCACATCTTCTACATGCGAAATGGCCGACAAAGGTGGGCAAGGAATGCTTATCGATTTAGATAAAGTTCCAGCACGCGAAACAGGGATGACAGCCTACGAGCTTCTGCTTTCTGAAAGCCAAGAGCGTATGCTAATTGTAGCTCATAAAGGTCGTGAGCAAGAAATTATTGATGTGTATGAGAAATGGGGACTTCATGGTGTTGTAATGGGTGAAGTGGTCGATACCGATCGTGTTACATATATGAAGGATGGCGAGATAAAAGCAGACATCCCAGCTGAGCATTTAGTGCTTGGCGGTGGTGCTCCACAATATGTGCGTGAAGCAACCAAGCCAGCATACTTAGAAGAAACTCAAAATTTTGATACTAATACTCTCACCCATCCAACTGTACATGGCGAAACTATAAAGCGCCTTTTAAATTCGCCAAATATCGCGTCAAAACGATGGATTTATGAGCAATATGATACTTCAGTTGGCACAAACACTGTTACCCATCCAGGAGAGTCAGATGCGGGTGTAATTCGTATAAAAGGTACTAAGAAAGGTCTGGTTGCTAAAACTGATTGTAATAGCCGATATGTATATTTAAATCCACGCCGAGGTGGACAGATAGCTGTTATTGAATCTGCTCGAAACATTGTTTGTTCTGGTGGAAAGCCATTGGCAATTTCAAACTGCTTGAATTTTGGTAACCCTTACAAACCTGAGGTTTATTGGGCTTTTAAAGAATCGTTAGGTGGAATGGGAGATGCTTGTAGAGCGCTAGAAACACCTGTTACTGGCGGTAATGTGAGTTTTTATAACGAAAATCAGAATAGCGCAATTTTCCCCACTCCTGTAATTGGCATGTTGGGCATAATTGAAGATGTTGAGAAGCACAGAACCACTCCCGAATTCAAAAATGATGGAGAAGCAATAATATATATCGGTGCTAATCGTGTAGGTTTGGGGGCTACTGAATATCTTAAAGTTATTCACGAATTAACTACTGGGGATGCACCTGAGTTAGATATTCCTTTTGAAGTTAACCTGCAGAAAGCTTTGCTAGCAGCAATTAAAAAAGGTGTAATTACTGCTGCACACGACATTTCGGATGGTGGACTTGCCACAACCTTAGCTGAAATGGCTATTTTTGGTGATAAAGGAGCAAAAATCTCATTTGATAAACTATCTGGCAGTGTTATTGAGAATCTTTTTAGCGAGGCGCAATCAGGTGTTGTTATAACTGTGAAAGCGGAAGATGTAACAAAGGTGTTAGGCCATTTCCAAAAAGAAGAAGTGCCAACCTACATACTAGGTACGGTTGGTGGAGATACACTATCAATTGAAAATATCGCTGAGCTAGCAGTAAGTGATATGAAGAATATCTATGAAAGTGTTATTCCTAACGCGATGGCTTAATTTAAATATAGGCTACTATATCTCGCAAAAATAATTCAATAAAAAACCCCTGTCGATTCTACATCAACAGGGGTTTTCTTTTATATAAGAAATAATAAATGACTATCTCATAATCTTATTTTTTAAACTCTGAGAGAGTTTTAGCGATTATAGCCACACATTCTTTCAGTTGAGCCTCTGTTATAACTAGAGGGGGTGCAAAACGGATGATATTCCCATGAGTCGGTTTTGCGAGCAAGCCATTATCTTTTAGTGCTACACAAAATCTCCAGGCAGTATCGCTATCAGGAGTATCATCAACAATTACAGCATTTAGAAGTCCACGTCCGCGAACCTTCGAAAATAATGCAGAACTATCAATAAGTTTCTGCATCTCAGAACGGAACATAACACCTAGTTTAAACGCGTTTTCTGCAAGATTCTCTTCCTTCACAACTTCTAAAGCCGCCATTGCCACTTTACAGGCAATAGGGTTACCACCATACGTAGAACCATGCTGCCCAGGTTGAATTACATCCATTATATCAGAGTCTGCTAATACTGCAGAAACAGGGTAGGAGCCACCTGATAGAGCCTTACCCAAAATGAGCATATCTGGCTTTACGTTATCATATTCACAAGCTAAAAGTTTACCTGTTCTAGCAATACCCGTTTGAATCTCATCAGCTATAAAAAGCACATTCTCTTTTTTACAAAGTGCAGCTACTTTGGCTAAATAACCATCATCTGGCACTACCACGCCGGCCTCACCTTGAATAGGCTCAACAAGAAAACCTGCAATATTCGGTTGCTTTAGGGCTTTTTCTAAGGCATCAATATCATTATAAGCTACCTTAATAAAGCCTGGGGTATATGGACCGAAATTTTTTCTAGCATCAGGATCATTCGAGAATGAGATAACAGTTGTGGTTCGGCCATGAAAGTTATTCTCGCAAACAATAATCTGTGCTTCATTCTCTGCAATACCTTTCTTTTCGTACGCCCATTTACGACAAATCTTAATGGCAGTCTCTACGCCTTCAGCGCCCGTGTTCATAGGTAACACTTTATCATAACCAAAGTATGAGGTGATGTATTCTTCATACTCGCCTAATACATTACTATAAAAAGCTCTCGAGGTAAGAGCAAGCGTACTAGCTTGGTCAATCAAGGCCTTGGTTATTTTAGGGTGGCAATGCCCTTGGTTAACCGCAGAATAGGCAGAAAGGAAATCGAAGTATTTGGTTCCTTCTGGATCCCAAACATAAACTCCTTCACCTTTGGCTAATACTACTGGAATTGGATGGTAATTATGGGCACCAAATTTATCCTCTAATGCAATTGCGTCTTTTGATGATATCATAAAAATCTTAATTAAATTCTTTTGCCCTAAGATAGTGAATGCAAAAACAAAGAGGCATAAAAAAGTTAAAATGTATGTTGGTATTAGATGATAAATAGTCGTATCTTATAAATCTCATCGCGGGGTGGAGCAGCTGGTAGCTCGTCGGGCTCATAACCCGAAGGTCGCAGGTTCGAATCCTGTCCCCGCCACTAATACGAAGGACATGACTTTTAACAAGTTATGTCCTTTTTTTATTTGGGGATGAATTATGTATACGGTCTATGTATTGTATTCTGCTAGCTACGATAAAATCTACATTGGTTATTGTGGGAATCTAGAGGAGCGCTTCAAATCTCATAATGAATTAGGCAAGAAGGGCTGGACAATAAAATTTCGCCCTTGGGAAATAGTGCACACCGAGGAATATGCCACCAAGAAGGAAGCGATGAAGCGAGAACGAGAGCTGAAAAGTGCAAATGGTCGCCGCTGGATTTGGGAACATATCATCAAAGAAATTAAGAATAAATAGGAATATAGCTTGTCTGGCTCATATCCGCTGGCTAGCGGACGCAGGTTCGAATCCCTGAAATCCGCCCCCCTTGGCGGACGCCACTAATACGAAGGACATGACTTTTAACAAGTTATGTCCTTTTTTTATTTGGGGATGAATTATGTATACGGTCTATGTATTGTATTCTGCTAGCTACGATAAAATCTACATTGGTTATTGTGGG
>Ga0265293_10004081_pt1 | contig 26220 bp, 20 predicted proteins | sample Munlanlewell138R_FD_192505 | JGI IMG/M metagenome (GOLD analysis project Ga0265293, IMG submission 192505) | Leachate microbial communities from a municipal landfill in Southern Ontario, Canada - Leachate well 138R | ecosystem: Engineered > Solid waste > Landfill > Unclassified | place: Canada...
CATGTCTAATAATTTTTGATTTTTACTTTCTGGTCTTTTTCTTGCCATAAGAAAACCCTCCATGCTATATGTTTTTTATTTTACCTTAGCTTGGAGGGTATTCATACACAAACTATTTCACAGTCTCCTAAAATCGACACAGTAAGACCCTTTTTAGGGGACTTTTCATCTGTTTCGTGATCTATACTTATGCTAATGGTTAAATATGCAAATATTACGGTAGTTATCATGAAGACAAACCATAGAGGATTTGCAGTCATGCCATCTAAACCTTTTGTAACTAAGTCATACCCTAATATCCCAATGATACCAACCGTTTGAACGATATACGCAATACGAATGTTTTTTAAGTTTTTTAATTTTAAACGTTCATCTTTTATTTTTTTCATTCCTTACCACTCTCTCTTTTTACCCAAAATATTTCATCCAATGATTTGTTAACTGTATAACAGATCTCCAAGCACAATTTTAGTGAGGGATTATACTTACCTTTTTCAATCAAGCTAATGGTTTGCCGAGTGACCCCTACTTTTTCTGCTAACTGTTGCTGTGTTAAGTCAACTTGAACACGGGCTATCTTCACTTTATTTACCATCTAAATTAACCTCCTCACCCTTATTGTAACATATATATCACATAATTCAATATATATATTGCAAAAATAAGGGCTATCTAATAGCATTAAAGTATCGCTTTAAAGATTTATCTTATATAATTTTCACACGATTATCTGATTCAGAGATAAAAATAATGGAAAGAACAAGATAAAATGTCCTACAGAGTTTTTGTTTAATAGTAATCTTCTTCTCTACTAAATGGAAAATGGATACACTTGGTATCCATTCTTTTTTCCATATGGTGTCCCGAGCAGGAATTGAACCCGCATCTGAGGAACCGGAATCCCCCGTTCTATCCATTAGACTATCGGGACTAATAGTTATTAACTACATCCATGGCGATGTTTGCCCATCTGGTTAGTCTTTCAGGTTCTTTGTTAACGGTAGATATATCTTTTAATATAATTTCTAGATTTACGTTATTAGCCTTTGCAGCATCTACAGTTCTTTGTAAATCCTTTCTTATTTCTTCTTCATCTAATTTACTAGTTGCAACTAGAGCTGGTGTGGGCTTGTTACTCATAATTATCTTAGGCCCTATTTTCTCAGCAAAAGCTTCTCTATCACTCCAAGGGCTACAAGATACTTTTCTCAAATTAGGAATGGTCATTACAGATTCTAATCTATCATCTAATCTGTCACAACAACCATAATAAATCATGCCAAAATGTTCTGCCATCCTTCTTATATATGGTATTTCTAATTCTTCAAAAGTATCGGGAGACATAGAAGAAAATAGCTGAGCTAGACCAAAGGCCCAACCGTTTTTTGTTATTGCTCTTTTACCTTGTCCACTACCAGGTAAAAGCTCATCAGTATAAATATAAGAGCAGTGACTAACATTTGCATTAACATCATATATTTCTAGCTCATTGGTTTGTTCAATACCCTTTAAGACAGAGTTAGTCATTTTTTCCATGATAAGATGCAATTTTTCTGGCTCATCAATAACATCAAAGTAAACGTTTTCCACCCCCATAAACTCACTTATAGCGTCCCAAACACCTAAGTGAAACATGTTTCCCTCTGGCATAACAGGAGCTATTCCATCAAAGAGATCTTTTGCAAACTCTAATCTTCTCATTGTCTCTTCTTTGTCATGGGTTATGACCATATCCTTTATTTGCTCAACATCCTCCATAGTCTCAAAGAGGTTAGTAAAGACTTGGCTATTAACATTACCTGCATGGTGAAGGGTTTCTTTTTTAGCTACAACTCCATAGCCAGTGTTACTTATGGCCATAGGTATCCTTATAAATGGATCTATTACCATATCCACAGGATAGTGTTTAAACTTATAAATCTCTCTTTTAAGCTTATCTTCAATCTTTCTAAATAGAGGATCTTGAACAAAAAGATCCAACTCATTATTTATGTTCATTTCATTCCATGGAATCTGTTCTATTACAACCATGGGTCTTTTCATTTGACTGCGATTTAAAGACTTCCAAAGTTCAATCTTTTCCTTTTGGATAGGCAGATTTGCATATTCCATATATACTTTTGCAGCTTCTCTTAATACATTTCTTTCTTTTTGTGTAAGATTCATTTTTAGATCCTTTCAATTACAAGTCCTAATCTCCTTCATTATACATCTAATATAAAAAATGTGAACTGCTTGAAAGATTATTAGAAAGTTTTTAAAAGGAGCTAACTAGGTTAGCTCCCTTTCTATACAATTCTATTCTTTTAAATATTGTTTTTTGTATACTCTTTATACTTATATATCTTTTAATATAAAGGTCCAAAGTTTTGACAAGCTCTAAAGTCTGCACCTTCTAGGTCTGTGGTTCCAAAAGAAGACCAGGTGCTAGGACGGAAGATTCTGTCATATTCTACGTTGTGCATATTTACAGGAATTCTCAACATAGAGCTTAAAGTTATAAACAGATGGCCTACATGACCATAGGTTAGAACTCCATGGTTAGCTCCCCATTTTGCCATAACTTCATATACACTAGAAAATACACCCTCTCCAGTCAATCTTGGAGCAAACCAAGTGGTTGGCCAAGTTGGGTCAGTACGCTTATTCAAAATATCATGAGCTTTTTCATCTATATCCACAACCCAACCTTCAGCTATTTGTAAAACTGGGCCAAGGCCATCAACTAAGTTTACCCTAGTCATGGTAACTGGCATTTCTCCTCTAGTTAAGAAAGTAGATGAGAAGCCACCACCTCTAAAATAGTCTAAGTTGGCAGGACCCCAAGTTGTATTATCCAAGCAGGCTTGAGCCTCCTCTTCGGTAATATCGTAAAAGGGTTTCATGGCAGGTTTTCCATCTATTTCACATCTACCTGTACCATCTAGGGCTGCTGCACCTGAGTTGATTAGGTGGATAATTCCATTTGCTGCCTTACCTTCTAAATCATAACCTGTAACCCTCTTAACCGCTTCTTTACTCCAAAAGGTTCTTACGTCAGCAAAGACTTGGGCGGTATTGGTTAACAAATGACCAAACAACATGGCAGTTCCATTTAGTCCATCATTTTCTGTTGCCATTAGATAGGGCTGACGAATTCCATTCCAGTCAAAAGATGAGTTTAGAATAGACTCCATGTAGTCTCCATTTGCTATAAAGTCTGTCCACTGTCTTTGACCTTGGAATCCACTTAAGATAGCATTTCTTCCACAACCTTCTTCTTCAAAGCCATTATCAGTAAGGTATTTACTGCCTACCATAATGTCTCTGGCTATTAAAGCCATTTTCACACTGGTTTCCCAATCTTTATCTTTTTCTTCTCTGCTCTTGGGATTTTTGTTAAAATCTTTTCCTTCTTTGCAGTTTTCCTTGGTCCATGCTAAAGCTTTTTCAAATTCTTCCTTATCATAAATACCTTCATTCATTCTGCGAATAAATTCAGACATATCTACATATTCATTTCTTATTCCTAAATATTTTTGATAAAAGTTTGGATCTGCAATTGAGCCTGCAATACCCATAGAAACATTACCTAGGCTAACATAAGATTTTCCCTTCATATATGCAACAGCTAAACCTGCTTTAACATAATTTAGAATCTTCTCTCTAACGTCGTCAGGTATATGTGTATCTTGGGAATCTTGTACGTCTTTACCATATATTCCAAATGCTGGTAAGCCCTTTTGTGAATGGGCTGCTAGCACTGCGGCTAGATAAACAGCTCCTGGTCTTTCTGTTCCATTAAAGCCCCAAACAGCCTTTGGCATATGAGGGTCCATATCCATAGTTTCACTTCCATAGCACCAGCAACGGGTTACTGTAAGAGTTAGACCAACTCCTTCTCTTTGAAACTTTTCAGCACAAGCTGCTGACTCTGCTACGTTACCAATACATGTATCTGCAATAACACATTCAACGGGTAGACCATTGGGATGCTTCAAGTTTTCAGAAATTAACTTGGCTGCAGACTGAGCCATTGCCATAGTAACCGGCTCTAACTCCTCTCTTACACCTCTTCTTCTACCATCTATGGTAGGTCTTATTCCCACCTTAGGTAAGGTACCTTTTAGTCTTTCCACCTTGTTTGCCATAACAATTCATTCTTCCTTTCTATGCAATTTAAATATTTTTATATTTACCAACTAGAGCCGCCCCCGCCGCCTCCGCCACCTCCGGAGAAACCTCCAGAAGAGAATCCACTACCACTACTGGTAGATGGAGGAGCCGCCATGGACGCATTGGTTTGATTTACAACCGTATTCATCCTAGATAATAAGTATACTGTAGAAAAGGTTCTCATGGAATATCCACTGTACCAATCGGGTGGTTCTACAATCATACTTTGGAATTTTCTAGCCCACTTTTTCTCCAAACCCAAAACAATTGCAAAGGGAAGAACATTATAGAAGTAGGTGGGATTTTCATCTATTAATATTTTAAGCCTATCCATCTCTGCAGTCGCTATAAAGTCTTTAAAGCCTAAGTAATGCTCTAACATCTCTTGACCATAATCTGACCTTTTTTTCATAGCAACTCCCAAGGCAATACCTATACTACTACAAAGAAGTATTATGAAGTAACTATAAGAATAAGGAGCCGTATTTAAATATGGGTAAACCTCTTCTAAATAGACCTGCATTATTAAAAAGCCAAAAAGAACCATTAGGCCAGCCAAGACTCCAATCATAAGTTTTTTAAAATTGTTCAGATTGACCCAATTACTTTCACTTTTACTATAGACTGCCAAAAGAATCGCAAAAAATGGGAAGAATAAGAGAATTGATATAAGTATTACAGAAAAGTCCCTAAACTCCAGTCCTAATATAGCTAGAAATATTAAAAATGGTATGAAGCAAAACAGCAAAGCTTTTTGTTTGTTTTTCAAGGATTCCCCTTCAATTAGTGCTCTGTTTCCTGAAAAGATTCCAATAATCTTCTTTTTAATTGTAGGCACATTAGTATAAAAATTGTTTTTCAAATCAGATATGCTTACTTCATTTCCCTCTCCATAACTAAATATAGTGTTGAAGATATAGCTTTCGTAGCTATTTCTAAAATTAGCTTCCTTTAGTTTTACAAAAGTGAACTTTCTTTTTTCTTCAATTATCTTTATATATCCCTTATCTGCCCAGTAGAAAATTAAAGACACAATATCCTTGTTATCCACCACCTCATCAATAATATAGCCAGCTTCTGCTGGAGATTGACCTTTTATTGGATAAAATTGAGGAGCTACAATGGGCTCTTGGTCTCTTCCCTTCTTTTTCCAAAAGTTGTATAGATATATTACTAGACCAATGCTAATAGGTGCCATTATGTAAAGAACAGGAACCTTCAAACCTGGGGCTTGTCTGGTATTTGCAAAATATCCTTTTGGCAACTTTACAGCCAAAGTAACCCCTTCATTAGGGCTTAGGCCAGTTAAATGGCCTGAAATAGAAAGTCCATCTATCTGGTAATCCGTATACTTTCTTTGTGAATACCTAGGCCCATAGGTTATATTAATCTCATTTACATCAAAATCCTTGGGCATCTGAACAAGGAAGGTAAAGTTATATATATTACAATCCCAATCGGTTCCTAAGAGATTATGGTAAATCTTATCAAAAGCTTTTTCTAAATCGTCACCATAATCATAGGAATATGTAATGCGATATTTTACTTCACCAGAGACGATTTTGTTGGCATCTCCAATTCTTATAGCTGAATATGTCCTGTCTTTTTCCACACTATAGGGGTGGTCAACCAGGATGTTTTCAAGATATATTAGTCTTTTTTCAAAAACAGTTGGAATGGTGCGAATAATACCATGCTTATTTGGACCTGTAAAATTAGCTGTAATAATTTCAGTAATTTCCATTTGATTGTTTTCTTTGACCACAATGCTGGTGTGATAATCGGTAATATGGTAACCATTTATGTCATAGGCATTTGCAGAGAAAACTGGCATTGTCAAAAGGACAAGCGCAATTAAAAAAAGTATTACTTGTAAGGATGAAGTTTTTCTCATTTTAGAAACTAACTCTTACACTCTCTCTTGCCTCTGCTTCTACTTCGTAATAGGCTTGTTTTGGGAAACCAAACATTCTAGCTACAAAAGAAGAAGGAATTTTTTCTACTAGGGTATTGTAGAGTTTTATAACTGCATTGAAATACTTTCTTGAACTTGCTAACTCTGACTCTACAGATGCCAGCTTAGACTGGAGGTCTAAAAAGTTTTCATTGGCTTTAAGATCAGGATAAGATTCGGCCAAGGCAAAAAGGGACCTTAAAGTAGTATCAAGGGCTCTTTCATTGGTTTGAGATTCTTCAATAGAAGAGCTTCCCATAGCCTTATTTCTTGCTTCAATTACTTGAGTTAATGTTTCTGCTTCATGCTTTGCATAGCCTTTTACAGTTTCCACAAGATTTGGTATTAAGTCATATCTTTTTTTGCTGTAAACATCAATGGTTGCAAAAGCTTCTTCATATTTGTTTCTTAGGCCAACAAACTTATTATAGATAAACAAAGCATATATTATTACTATTAATAATAGGCCACCCAAAATGTATAACCATTCCATATTTTATTTACCTCCTCGTATTATCCTTATTATATATTATGGACACTTTTCATACAAACAGTTTTTTCCTGCTCAATCTAAGGGAAAAGAGGAATTTTCTAATAAGATTTAAAGAAAGTCTATTAACCTTTCTCACATTTTAAGCTCTTTTATGTTGACGAAAAACACCATTCTGCTATAATCCAGTTTGAAAGGGCTTAATCTATGAAAAACTATTTCGCTTTATTAACAGACCTTACAGACAATCTTCTAAATTCTTCAAAAGATTCAGATTTTCTCACTTCTAATTTCCATAATTTCAGACCAATTTGTCCTTCTGCCTTTTTTGTTAAAAGGGCTTTATTGAATTTAAGCTCCAGTTTGAATATTATTTCTGACAACTATAAATCTGAAGACACTTTTGATAGGAGTATAAAGAGCCTTGAACAAGCTTTTAACCATATTGATAAGGCCTTATACGATGTGGATTCTTTTTGCTTATCCTTAATAGATGCATCAAACATGTATCAGTTAACTCTAACCTATGACAAAGTATTAGACTTTGTTAATGCTAACAAAAAAGAGACTTTACAAGAGCTTTTGTTAAAATACATTGATGTTTCCTACAAAAAAGCTAAAGCCCTAAAGCCTAAGGAGCTTTTCATGTATGGCATTAGCCTACATGCCTACAAGTATTTTCCTTGTCAGGAAAAGTTAAGTATCCTTGAAAACTTGGGCTCTATTTTACCAGACTGCCCAAGTATAGAAAATCAAGTTATTTATCTTGTTTGTGACATTTATAAAAATACGAAAGATAGTCCTTTTGAAAATGAAGCCTTTTTAGTAAAGGCTAAAGAAAAAGCTGACTCACTTTTATTTACAGTACAGCCTGATAATAGCCTTTTAGATAGAAATGGCTCTTCTTGTTTATCTAAATATATTTCTTCATTTTTCTATTTAGTAGCTTTAGATAATGATGAAAGATATAAAAAGGTTTTACACTATATCTTAGCCTTCTTAATAAAAGATGACTTTTTAGAAATCTTTAAAAATCCTGAGGCCTTTTTGATGCCTTCTTTTATTCTTCTAAATCGCAACATATATGATATGCAAGTCCAAAAGGTAAGCCAAAAAGAAGCCTTTTCAGATTTTAATGGTATAGACCAAGGCCTTGGACTATTTAAACACGGAAATGGGAGCAATCTTTCTTCCACTATTATAACCAATAGTCCAGATTTCTATGTTTTACAAGAAGGAGACCTGAAATTACGGCTTAGATTAAATGCTACCTTTTTTGGACCAAAAGGAAGGTTTGAAAGTAAAGATATGGTGGTAGATGGAAATCAAATATTCTTAAACTACAATAGAGAATGGGGCTACTTTTTACCCTTAGAAGATAAATCCATTAATGCTATTGATGGTATTGATATAAATAAAAAAGATAGAACCATGACTACCCTACAAACTATAGATATGAATGTAAAAATAGAGCTTTTAGACCAAGGTGCTGACATAACAATAGACATATCTGGTGTAGATGACCTTGCCTGTAAGCTTGATCTAGTTTTTGATAAACAAGGATATTTCAATTCAGATTCATGTAGCATCTTTACACAAAAAGATGACCATATACAACTACAAAGAGGAGCCTTTACCTATTGTTATGGAAAAAATACCATAAGTGTAAGCTCTGCTTTTGAAGGAAGAGCCAAATCTTCAAGAGATTTAAGAGGCAGCCTTGCCCCTGTAGAAGGAGCCTTTACTGTCTACTTCACAGACATGACTCCTTGTAGCCACACCATAAGCATAAGAGGGGGTAAGTTATGAAAGAAATAATTAAAGATAGAATTAGTAGGCTAGACGACATAAATGATAACCTCTTAAAAACTCAATGCTTGGATAAAGATTCCCTTTATTATGGCAGTATTATAGATTTTAGAACCGGTTATTCTGAGCCTGCAAGAGGTGTTGCTCTTGCCCATCAGTTTTTGGCTGCTTACTGCCATAAATATTCTAAGTCCTATAAAAGCATCTTGCTTTTAGAAAGAAGCCTATTAGCAATTGATTATTCTTTAAGAAGGTTACACATTGATAATACTTATGATTTAACCTCAACAAATCCTCATGACCCAACAAGTCTTGGATTTTCAGTAAAAAGAATAGCCCCTTCTTTTAGAATGCTAAAGAGCAAAATTGAAAAAAGCAAAAAACCTCTTCAACTGGAGATTGATTTATATAACAAGATTATAGAGTTTATGACCAAGGCCTCTGAAGGAATGGTGGGAAACGGGTTTCACACTCCTAATCATAGGTGGGTATTGGGTGCAGGCCTAGCTCTTTGCATGAATATCTTAGATATGCCAGAGCTTAGAGATGAAATTGACAAATATCTAGAAGAGGGCATAGATTGTGATGAATATGGAGAGTATTCAGAAAGATCCGTTTCCATATACAATATAACAATTAATCAATGTTTAATAATGATGGCAAAAGAACTAAAAATGCCAGAGCTGCTAGAACATGTACGTCGAAACCTCTATATGACTACAAAATACATTGAACCTGATGGAACTCTTTTTACTCTTAACTCCACTAGACAAGACATGGGAGCAAGGACCTATCCCTTTAACCTTTTTAGTATTTACTTGACCATGGCATATGTTGATAAAAATCCTGAGTTTGCATATATGGCAAAATATATTCATAACATGGCCTCTAAGTCTAAATATGATATAGGGGACCAAGGATACTACAAAACAGCTATACAAGAATACCAATACATGGACTACAACATTGATTATTTCAATGAAATAGCTGAAAAGGAATTGAACTTTAAAGAACATGATAGTTTCTTCCCTAACTCTTCTATTGCTAGAATGCGAAATTTTGATACAAGTATGACCCTAATGGCCAATAATCAGATAGGCCTTAAATATCAATACAAATTCCTCGGTATCCACCTAAAGGTATTAGGCCAAAACTATATTGAATTTGATCAAATAGAAAAAACCCCAAGTGGCTATACTGTAAAAGGTAAGGACGAATTTTTAGATATAAAGATTAATGCAACTTTCTTAAAAGATGGAGCAGAGATAGAAATAATTGGGAAAAGTGATTTTTCTTATCCTTGTGCCATAGCTTTACTTTTTAACCAAGAGGGTCTCATAGATTCAAAAGATTATTTTATACATACAGAAAAAGGTAAAAGCCTTATTATGAAAAATGATAAAATGACCTACTCTCACCTTCCTCAGTTTATGCCCTATTCCATAAATATTAAGACCCATTTAGATTCCACTGGACAAAATGAGTTTTCTGATATTTGCCTTAAAAAACTTCTAACTGGAGATAAAGACGCCTTTAGCATCTACCTCACCCAAGAAGCTCCCTTTAGAAGGAAAATAGTTTTTAGTAATTTTTAATGGTTATAAATACCGACACCTAGTTCAGATTTTTATTAAAAGCTGAATAAATATTTATAAATATTTAAAGATAAAACATCATTGGTAGTGCTTAAAAACTACCAATGTTTTTCTATTAGGTCTCTTAATATATGAACAGCTCTTTTAGGCTTTTCTAAATTACCACTTAAGGTATAAACATCTCTAAAGATAATTTCAAGATTACAATCTTTTGCAGCTCTAAGAGTTCTTAATATGTGATTTTCATATTCCTTTTGGTCAAAGTCATAGCCTACTCCCAAATAGTGGGGAGATGGTTTTCTAGAATATATTATGGGTCCATTAGCTAATCTTTCTCCCATAAACTCTTCATTACACCAGGCAGATATAGAAACTTTTTTCATATTGGATAAGTCTTTTAGACAAATATCCCAAAGTGGGTCTACAGCTTCACAACATCCATAATATACAAAGCCATACTCTCTGGCTATCATATCTATGTAGGGATAAACAAATTCTTTATACATGTCTGCAGATATACCAGTGGACTCTTGGGAATTTACATTAACCCACATATGTTTCATTAGAACCTTGCCATCTTCAGGATCTTGAACCTGATTAGTAAAGCCTCTACTTCCCGCTCCAGTATAATGATTTTTGTTATTCATGGTTAAAAGACCTTCAGCCTCTAGCCACCTTTGGTAGGCTAAAAGATTATCAGTAACAAGCTTGGTTATACGATGAACTCCTTTTGGATTATCTATCATCTCTACCATCCAAGCTTCCATGCCCATAAGTTGGATTATCTTCATGGTAATCATGTTACCCCATCTATGAAATCCAGTATCTATCTCCACCTTTAGAATATCTCCTAGAATATCTTTTGCACTATCAATTCTATCTTTTGAGTTTTGCCTATCAACTGTAAATGTGGATTGCTTTAGTTTATGAAAATCTGCATCTAAATCTACTATGGGATGCTCATATATATAGCCAATTTCTCTGCCTTTAGAATCCTTTGATTTTTTAACACCTATATCTATACCCAATTCTTTATATGTTACATCCCAAGAAAATCTTAAAGAATCAGGACAAACCTGGTCATCATCTAGCAGTTCATGAACAACTATGTTTTTTGCTATGTCAAATTCAATGCTTCTGGCAAAGGGGGATTCACACTTCAAAGGGGGTAATATCTCATTTTGAAAAGTATCTGCCTCAACAATTATCATGGGCTGACCTTTTTTATTATCATTGTGGGCATACCAACGCTTGGTTCTTTCTTCCATTATGGGAAGTTGCGATATTTCCTTTTGTCTTTTTGCTAAATCTCTTAAATATTCTCTTTCTTTTTGGCTAATGCTATATTTCATAAACCCATATCCCTCATTTTCTTGTGTTTATATTAATTCAAAACATTTTTCTAGGCAAGATTCTTCTCTTACATAAAAAACTGACCTTGGGATAAGACAAGGCCAGTTTTTATTTTTTCCTATTTCTAAATTTCAGGTATTACTATTTCAATTTCTCTTCCCAATTGAGCAGATTTATTAATACCATCAATAATAGCTTGATTGTATAAAATTTCTTCTGATGGGATTGGTGACTTGGTTCCATCAAGAATGGCATCTAAGAAGGATCTTATCTTCATATCAAAGAGGTTTTCCTTGGTTTTTAAGATAGGTAGTTCAGTTTCTACTTGCGTACCAGAAACCTCATGATATATCTTCATAGGTCCACCAACACTACCATTCCAACACTCGGTAGATGGAATTCTAAGACCAGCCTCTGTACCTAAAATTAAAGTATCTCCCGCTGTATCCATATTCATTGCCCATGAAATCCTAAAGTCTAAAACAATTCCACCTTCAAGCCTTACAAAGGCGGCTGCAAAATCATCCACTCCAAAAACATCAGCATATTCTGGGTTCTTAGGATAATAGTCAGGTCTTTTACCAAAGAAATCTGAGGTATAGCCAGAAACTGTTAAAGGCTTGGGATAGCCTATAGCATTTAGCACCATATCTAAAGAATAGCAACCTATATCTCCAAGAGCTCCAATTCCACCAGTTTCTTTTTCTATAAAGGAGGTTCCAAAGGGAGTAGGAATACCTCTTCTTCTACCGCCACCAGTTTGAATATAGTAGATATCTCCAAAGATATTGTCTTCTACCAATTTTTTAATAAGCTTCATGTTTTCATCATAACGAGGTTGGAATCCTATGGATAAAACCTTGTTTGATGCTCTTTCTGCTTTAATAATATCTACAGCCTCATCCAGGGTAACACACATGGGTTTTTCTAAAAGGACATTTACTCCCTTTTCTAAGGCATATATGGTACACTCTGCGTGAGTTGTATTATATGTACAGACACTAACAGCATCTAACTCTTCATTGTCCAAAAGCTCCTTATGGCTTTTATAGAGATTAACATCCTCTAAGCCTAATTTTTCACAAAAAGCCTGGGCTTTCCCATCAATCAGGTCTGCACAAGCAACAATTTTAGCATCAGGACATTTGAGATATCCAGCCACATGAGCCTCTGCAATCCAACCAGTACCAATAATACCTACCTTTAATACCTTCTTGCTATCTCTTTTAGTTTCTTCTTCTTGTGTTTCTTTAAATTTATCAAGAATATTATCTGCCATTTTTCTTTATAGTGATACAGTCAATGACCAATCACTCTCCTCCTTTACCATATTATATTATTCAAATACTTTATACTTAAACGAGCACTTTCTATGGCTGTCATACCTTTTGCTGGCATGTCTTGCTCCACTACCACCCATTGGGCTCCAACTTCTTTTGATGCCTTTAGTATTTCAGGTATGTTTTGCATTCCATAACCTAAAGGCTTAAAGGTGAAGGTCTCTTGACTAACCTGTCTTATGTCATCTTTTGGCTTTACACCTAAAAGATCATACATCTTAATTTGATCTTCATTTTCTTCTTGGTATAAGTCTTTTTTAAAGAAATCCTTTAGATGTACTACTGGAACCCTACCTTTATACTTTTTAATATACTGAACTGGATCTTCTTTAGCTACCTTAATCCAGCAGGTATCAGGCTGAACCCCTAAATAGTCTGAAGATATCTTTTCATAGATTATATCTAAGCCATATTTTTCATCAATTTTTATAAACTCAAAATCATGGTTGTGATAGAGCAAGTAGAGGCCATGCTCTTTAGCCTTTTTACCCGCTTCTTTCATATCTTCCAAGGTCTTCTCAAAAAGAGGGCCTCCTGGTCTTCTTTTTTCATCTAAATAGGGAATTACAATATATTCACAGCCTATGAATTTATATGTTTTGAATACTTCATCTTTCTTTTCAAGAATCTCTTCTAAAGAAACATGGGCAGATATAGGGGTTAATCCTAATTCATTTAAGAAATCTTTTACATATTGGGGTTCTTTTCCATAAAGGGAAGCAAACTCAACCCCATCATAACCAAAGCCCTTGATTTTTCTCAAGGTTCCCTCAAAATCTGCCACCATCTCATCTCTTACTGAATAAAGTTGCAACGCTATAGGTAAAGACATAACACACCCTCCTGATGGTCTTAATTCTACCATCATTGAAGGTGGGCTACAATATTACCCTTAAGAATAGGTCCTAAAAAGAAGTTATTTCTTCAAAGATTTTCTTGGCATACATATCGGTCATAGAAGATATGTAATCAATGACAGCTAAGATATAGTCTTGTTTATTATCTAGATTATATAAAATCTGATTCTTGTACTTACTTGGCCTATCTTCCACATGGGAAAACTTAATCAATCTATTGGAAAAAGATGCAGATAACTCTGGATAGATAGTAGAATAATTATCAAGAATATTCTTTATAGTGTCTTTTTCTTGGTAAAAAGATAATAAAACATCAAACAAGGATTTTATAACTAGATTAACAAATTTCTCATAAAGCTTTAGTCTCTCATTGTAATAAATATGAGAATAGTTAAACTCTTTTATTGCCTTAAGCATTAAAAAGCCATTGTCTGAAAAGCATATACCTTGCTCTACTGAACTTTGCTCACAAAGGTCGGTTACCAGATAATTAATAATGGCTGTATTGTTCACAGTTTTTCCGGGACTTTGATATTGCTTTAGTATCTTATCCAAATCCTCAATATCTTTGTTGTCCAAGATATTTAATCTTAGGGCATCTTCAATATCCCTACCTAGATAAGCAATAATATCAGAGACCTTTACTACACAACCCTCATAAGTATAGGGGCTTACAGAAGAGGCATACTTTAGGTCATCTAGGTCCAAAAAGTCCTTTCTTGCAAATATTTGTTTTCTCTCTATCTCCCCACAATGGGTTACAATACCATCTCTAACTGCATAGGTCAGATTCATATTTTCTTCTTCACCCTCTGCATTTTGTAGGGTCTCACAAAAGTCTATAAACCTTAAGGAGTTCTTTTCATGCCAAAAGGTAAGGTCTAAATGCTCTTTAGAAATTTTATCTAGCACCTTTTCTCCACTATGACCAAAGGGAGAATGACCTAAATCATGGCCTGCTGCGATGGCCATAACTAATTCTTGATTAAGACCTAAATATCCTGCAATTCCAAAGCCAATGGAGGCAACATTGTTTACATGCTCCATTCTAGTACAGACATGGTCATTTCTTGTGGCAAAAAAGACTTGAGTCTTATGCTTTAATCTTCTATAGGCTCTAGAATTAATAATTCTTGTGTAGTCTCTATAAAATTCTGACCTAACATCCTTATCTCTTTTTCCCAGTTGGATCTTTCTACTTGTCATATTTTCCCATTTGGGATTTTCAGCACTTGCTGAAACACTTATCATTTTTTTCATTTAAAACCACCATGAGGGTAGCCATCTTAGCAGTTCAATATATTTTACACTTACCTTTACTCCTGTCATTGCAGGATAAAAGAGGAAGAATATTATGCCTGCTAAGGCTACATAATATTTGATGTACTTACCAAATCCTTCATATCTTTTTGAAAAATGGTCCATTACATAAACAAGGGCCAAGATTAAAAAGGGTATGCAGGCAAAGTAGTGATATATGAAGGTAATACTTCTAGGGGCTACAGCCCAAGGTAATAGGATGGACAAATAGCCTGCAAAGATAAATAATCCCTTCTTGTCTCTTTTTTTAATGGATAAAACCAAGGTAGCAACTAGGGCTAAAAGGCCAGTCCACCAAATTAAAGGATTTCCAATGGCTACAATAGTGCCCCACTGCCCTTCTAAGGTTATGGGAGCTGAATAGTAGTAAACTGGACGATACATAATAGGCCAGCTATACCAAGGAGATTCAAAAGGATGAGGATCACTTACTCCACCGTGATAGGTGTACATGTGTTTTTGACTCGCTATAACATTATCTATAATTTCTGCCAGTGTAAACTTTTGATTATCAATGGCAGCTGATTGTATTTGAAAGATTGGGGTATAGGTTGCAACATAAATGACAGCTGGCACCAGTATGAAAAGTAAGATACATAAAAAACTTGTCAATAAAGTGTTTCTAAGCACAATATTCTTTAATTTTCTTGTTTCCAGCTTTCTATAGCCCCTAAATTGACTAAAGGTTTTAATAAAGTAAAGTATGGCTATTCCTGCTCCAGCATACAAGCCAATCCACTTAACAGACACTGCTAAACCAAAAAATACGCCTGATAACAACAAGGCAATTAGACCCTTGTAATAGGGGGTTCTATTTAAATCCATGTCTAAATAAGAGGCCATGAAGTAAAAGGTTAACATTATGAAGAGGACAAGGAAGGAATCTACTGTACCTATTCTAGTTTGAACAAAGTGCATACACTCAAAGGCTAAGAGCGACATTGCAACAAGAGAGAAGTAATGATTCTTAAAAATCTTTTTACTCATTGCATACATTACTGGTAACATCAAAGCTCCTGCAAGAGCTCCCATAACCCTATAGCCAAAAGGATTGAGACCAAAAATCTGATAAGACCACATAATAATTATTTTCCCTAAGTGGGGATGAGTATTTTCATAAGTGGTGTGATGCTTTAATAAAAATTCATAGGCTGTCCTAGGAAAATATATTTCATCAAAATATGTTGAGTTTTTGTAAGATGGTTCATATACAAATTTGTCTTGCTCATCAAATAAATTTGCAGATTTTTCATCCTTATATGGATTTGCTGGTGTAACATTTTTTATTGCTATTGGGGTTTCACTGTCTTTTGCAAAAAAGCAGACCTCCATGATCTCTCCCCTAGTTCCTTTGATAACCCTATCTTCAGGATCTTGATAGGTGGCTGAAACTATTTTTATGGAATCTGTCTCTACTATTTTTTCTAAATCTACATAGAGCCATTTTAGAAATTTACTAGCTCCTTTTTCCAAAGTTGCAAAGTGTTCGTACCTTCCAGCATTGTCCTTGTAGTACAAATCTAAAGATGTCACATTGTACCAAGTCTCTCCCAAGCCACAAAGGTAGGTTATTCTTTCAATTTTTTCTTTCTTCTCAAAATCCACAAATAGGGTTGAACCAGCTCTTTCTGGGGTCCAACCATTAACAGGCGCTTTAGCATCGCCTAGATTAATCAAAGATAAAATGAGATACAAAATTGTTATAATAACGACACTTAATTTTTCCTTAAAAGCTGACTTATTTCTTAAAAGATTTTTTTTCATATTTTCCTTTATTCTATTTACCTACTGTAATTTATTAATCTTTTTGTATTAATCTTTCAGTATAAACTCATAGTAAAAATACTAGACTCTAAAAAGTATTTTTAACTTGTTTAAGAACCTTGACTACACTTTTTGGGTTGGCATTTTCTTTCATAATTTGGGCATCAGACTCATCTCCACCAATAGTACCATAATGCATAGGTACCACATACTTAGATTTAAAATAAAAGGTAGATTTGCCTGAATCAACTGGATTCATAACATACTTATCTCCAGGAAAAAGAGGAACCAAGGCAATATCACATTGGATATCCTTCATTTCTTCTATTATGTCTGTGTCCCCTGCATGATAGATGGTTAAGTCTCCAAAATCTACTACATAGCCTAACCAGTCATTTTCTTTGGGGTGAAAGGGTTTATCCACATTGTAGGCTCTAACAGCTTTTATCTTAACCCCTTTTACCTCTACACTTTGATTTGGCTCAAGGACAATAACATTATCCATACCTAAAATCTCTGCACTGTCTTTTTCAGTTACAATAACTGTATCTTTCTTTAAAATCTTTAAAATATCTTGCTTTGAACAATGGTCAGAATGCTTATGGGATACTAGAATAAGGTCGGCTTTTTTACCCTCATCAATTTGAAATGGGTCAAAATATACAATAATATCTTTATCCACCCTAAATGTTGCATGCCCCAACCAAACTAGATTATTCATCAACATTTTCTTTAACCTCAACCTTTAGCTTTTCCACCCTCATATTTTGGGCTTCGATGACAGTAATAATATAATTATTAAATTCAAATGATTCATTATTTTGGGGAAAATGCCCCAATACTTCTGTAGCAAATCCACCTACAGTAGTATATTCAGAATCAAAGTCTTTGTCGTTGTATTCAATTATATCAAAAAAATCATCTAAAAGCATATCTCCAGCAATTATATAAATGCCAGAGGTGGTTTCGATTTTATCAAAATTTGGCTCATCTGTTTCATCCCAAATGTCTCCTACTAACTGTTCTAAAACGTCTTCTAAGGTGACTATTCCCATAGTCCCACCGAATTCATCTACAACAATAGCCATATGGGCTCTCTTTTGTTTAAACTCTTCCATTATGTCTGAAATACTCATAGACTTGTGGATAAAAAGAGGCTCTTTCATCATGGACTTTATATCTGTAATGTTTTTATGCTTAACAGCGGCTTTTACTAAAAGTTTGGTACTTAGTATCCCTACTATGTTATCAATATTCCCCTTGTAAACTGGAACTCTAGAGTATTCCTCTTCAAAAACTTGTTCCACAATTTTTACAGGATCCTGGTCAATATCCACAGCAAAGACATCTACCCTTGGGGTTAATATTTCAAAGGCTAGGTCTGCAGAAAACTCTATTGCTGATTTAATCAAATCACTTTCTTGCTCTGTAAAGCCCCCTTCTTCTTCCATGGTCTCAACTATGGTAATTAGTTCATCTTCTGTTAAAGTAGGAAGGTAGGTTTTAGGCTTCCAAATCTTTGACATTTTATCAACCATCTTGGTAACCGGTAAAACTATGGGTTTGAACAAGAAAATAAAGAATTTTATAAATGGTGTGGCCCTTTGTGCAAAGTGATTAGGATTTTCATTGGCAATAAGCTTAGGAGTAATCTCTCCAAAAATCAATATGAGTAAGGTTATTATAACTGTTGCAATAGCTTGTATAGGCCAAGAAGAATTTGTATCTTCTATTATCTTCAAAGCAATTAGGGTTGTTATAGAAGATATTCCAATATTAACTAGATTATTTCCAATAAGAATAGTATACAAAACATCAGAAAATCTTTTTGATAACTCATAGGTTGCTTGTTTTTTCTTATCGCCATTTTCTGCTTCCAAACGAAGTCTACCAACATTTAAAGAGGTAAAACCAGTTTCTGTTCCTGAGAAGAAATATGAAAGAAAAAGAAAAAGAACTATTAGAAGGTACATTATCCAATCCATTATAAGGCTACCTCCTCTTTTAAATCTCTAGCTGTCTTGACTTCTTTTGTCTCATCTAAGGTATCATCTTCCATTATATAGGTTACAGTAAGTTTTTCTATTCTCATAGCATCTAGTTCTTTTATACTTACTAAAAACCCAAGATCTGTAAAACTATCACCTACAAGAGGTATACTTTGAAGATGCTCCAGGGTCCAGGCTGAAAGTGTTTTATGGTCTATGGTATCATCATTAACACTTATATTAAAAAGGTCAAAGAGATCTTCCATTTGGATTTTCCCTAAAACCTCAAAGGTATTTTCATCAATTTGTGTATAGAGTTGCTCAACAATATCATCTTCATCATATATATCCCCTACCAACTCTTCCATGATGTCTTCAATGGTTAAAATACCAGCTGTCCCCCCATAGTCATCTGTAACAATAACCATATGAGTACGTTTTGCACTCATCATTTCAAACAATCTATTTAAGAGCATACTTTGGTGAATAAATATGGGCTTATCTATAATCTTCTCAATATCTACAGACTTATCATAGTAAAGGCCTTTTAAGTATTTTCTTGTCTGCAATATTCCAATAATATTATCAATTGAATCCTTATAAACTGGAATTCTTGAATATTTCTCTTCAATAATTAGTTTATCAATTTTCTCCTTGCTCCACTCAATATCAAGAGCTATCATATCAACCCTTGGTGTTAAGATATCTTCAGCACTTGTTTCTAAAAAATCTATGGCTGATTGAATAAGTTCACTTTGGTCAGTATCTAACACTCCTTCTTCTTCAATGCTCTCAATCATGCTTTGAAGCTCATCTTCGGTCATGGCAGCATTTTTAACTTTAGGGCCTAGAAAGCTTCTAAAAAGTTTTCCAATAAGGGTTAAAACTTTTGTAAAAGGAGTAACCAAGACCACTAACAAGGACAATAAAGGGGCAAAAGCCTTAGCATAGGCATCTGCATTATCTCTAGCTATACTTTTTGGCATAACCTCCCCAAAGGTAAAAACTAAAATAGTTAATACAAAGGTAGAAACCAAAGAACCAATATCTCCTATTAGATTTATTGCAAGCACTGCACCAACAGATGCAGTTACAATATGAATAATGTTTAATAAGATAAGAATGGTGGTTATGGTTTTATCATAGTTATCAACCAATTTTAAAACTAACTGAGATCTGGTATCTCCTTTTTCTGCATTGTTCTTAAGACGAATTTTGTTACAAGAAGAATATGCCGTTTCCATACCAGACAAAAGACTCCCTATAAATATAAGGACAAGCAAGGTAAGACTTCGGTATAAACTGTCACTATCCATTAAGGATTTTCACACTCCATTACTAAAAAATATATTCTGTAGTTTAATTTATTATATATTATTTGTCAAGTAAAGACCATTTTTAGATGCAAAACCTTTATACATAAATAAAAGATTTTTTAGCTAATATAAGGGCCTAGATTGCTCTAGACCCTTAAAATCCATTATTCTCTTTTTATAACGATTCTTTGTTCTTATCTTAGTTCATAGAATTCCAAAGCTCATTATAATTTTGTTGTGAAGCTTTTCCTAATCTTTCATTCATTAAATCCAAGGTGTATTGTGGATCAAAGGACATGATTGTTCCTAGGTATGCTTTAAGAGCTACTTCAGGAGCCAATCCATCAATCATAACGTCGGTAACGTATTTTTGTCCTGCTGATGCCCATTCTCCAGCAACTGATGTAAATTCAAGATTATCAGGTTCTTGTAGATTTTCTTGAGCTACGAATAATCTTCCATCATCGTATTCATTTAATACATCATATCTTCTAGCTAAGTTATCTGCATTAGCTACTGCTGTAGCTGCATCCCAAGTAGCATCACCTGAGTTGTAAGCTGTTTTGTAACCAAAGGAACCAACATCTAAAGCATAGTCAGGATGTCCGGTTGTTACGCCTGGTGCTCCTGGGCTGCTTACTGTTCCTGTAGCTGGGTCAAATTGATACATTAATAGATATACTGTTTTTCCGTCAATAAAGACACCTTTTTTAGCATCTTTAGAGGTTTGAGGAATACCAAATCTAAAGGTGTAATAGTCTTCAGGTGTTGCATAAACTGCATTAATAAACCAGTTTACAACTTCTTTGGGTTGCTCTGTATATTTGGTCAATACAAATGGAGCACCAATTCCTTTACCCCAAACATTAATCTTTGTGGAAATGTGTTTTGAACTTATGGCACCAATTCCTACCATATAGGCTGTTGGTGTGTGAGTCTTAACATTATTTTCCCAAGCTACTAACCATGTATCCCAATAGTAGCAAGATCCTGCTTTTCCATCGGACATAAGAGCTCTAACATCAGCTGCACTCATGGTAAACAATTCAGGATGAACTAGTCCTTCTGTGTAGCACTTACGTAAGAAGGTTACAGCATCAACCATTTGTGGCTTGATAACAGAGTCTTCCCAGATATTATCATTCGCATTCCAAAGAGGAACTAAATCACCTACGTGGTTTGTACGAGAATTGTGAGCATGGAACATGTCTTGCATTAGCCACATGGTTCTAGAGCAGAAGCCCCAAGTATCGTTTTGGCCAGTTTTATTAGGATCATTAAATGTAAAGGCCTTTGAAACTTCATAGAATGCATCTATTGTTTCTGGCTTTTCAAGTCCTAGGTTTTCTAACCAGTCACCTCTCATAGTTCTAATAAACCATGATGGATGTCCGTCATCTCCTCTTGGGATTCCCCAAACTTGGCCGTCCCATGTGTATATTTCTTTCCAGTCTTCTGGAATAATATTTATCCATGTTTCATTTCCATCAAGAAATTCATCTAAAGCATAGATTACACCTTCTTGCGCCCAAGCGATCATTTCGTACCCAGTAAATAGTCCAACCATACCTACTAAGTCTTTAGAAACTAATTGCAGATTAATTGTTTCAATATAGGTATCTCTTGCAGGTGAATGAATATAGAATTCAATACCATATTTTTCGGATACGTAATTTCTAAACTCCTCTTTCATATCCAGGTTTTCTGTAGTATCACCAAAGTAGGCTAAACATGTAATATCAAGCCTATCTGGCTTGTCAACAAGTTTTCCTGGATCTACAGGGTCTTTGCCTCCAGGCTTATTGTCACAAGCTGTAAAAACCATAGTACAGACAAGCAAAACACATAAGACTAGAGCAAGTAATTTTGTTTTCTTCATAGAACGCCCTCCAATATTAAATTTATATTACTAACTACAATAATACTAAAGCCCAATCCTTAAGTCAATTAAACTACTGATTTTTGCTAGAAAATCTTAGCAAAATCTGTTCGCTTTTTTAAAGAGTATTAAGTTAAAAGAAAGTAAAATAAAAGCAATATAAAAGATTCTTGCGAACTTCTATCTCAGATTGACAGATGCTGGTCATACATTAAAAAAACCGGGACTAGGTCCCGGCTTGTATCTCTGAAAAGTTTTTTAGGTTTTAGTTCATTGAGCCCCAAAGAGCAGCATAGTCTTGTTCAGATGTTTTTCCTAATCTTTCGTTCATAAGATCTAGGGTAAATTGTGGATCAAAGGCCATAATAGTATCTAAGTAAGCTCTTAGAGCATCGTCTGTAGAAATTCCTTCAATCATTACATCCATAACATATTTTTGTCCAGCTGCTACCCATTCACCTGCGATAGATGTGTATTCTTTGTTGTCAGGCTCTTGTAGATTTTCTTGAGCAACATAGAGTCTTCCATCATCATACTCATTTAGAACTTCATATCTTCTTTCAAGATTCTTTGCAGCTGTAACTGCTTGAGTTACGTCCCAAATAGGATCGCCAGAGTTATATCCAGTTTTAAATCCAAAGGATCCAACATCTAGAGCATAGTCAGGATGTCCTGTTACAACGCCGGGTGTTCCAGAAGCACTAACAGTTCCAGTTGCCTTATCTAATTGATAATACAAGAGGTATACTGTTTGTCCATCTAGATAGTAACCCTGAGTACCATCTTTAGAGTCTTGAGGTATACCAAATCTAAAGGTATAGAAGTCTTCAGGTTGTCCATACATTAGGGTTACATACCAGTTAATAACTTCCTTGGGTTGTTCTGTGTAGATTGTTAGTACGTTTGGAGCACCAACTCCCTTACCCCACATGTTAATCTTTGTAGAAATGTGTTTAGAGCCAATTGCTCCAATTCCCACCATGTAAGCTGTTGGTATAACTTTCTTAACATTGTTTTCCCAAGCGGTTAACCATGTATCCCAATAATAACATGATCCAGCGTGTCCATCAGACATTAGAGCTCTAACATCAGCAGATGCCATTGTGAACAATTCAGGATGAACTAGACCTTCTGTGTAACACTTACGTAAGAAGGTAACAGCTTCAGCCATTTGAGGCTTAATAACTGAGTCTTCCCAAATGTTTTCATTTGCATTCCAAAGAGGAGCAAGGTCACCAATGTGGTTGGTTCTTGCATTGTGAGCATGGAACATGTCTTGCATTAGCCACATGGTTCTTGAGCAGAAGCCCCAAGTATCATTTTCACCGTTTCCATCAGGATCGTTTAGTGTGAAAGCTTTAGATACTTCATAGAAAGCATCTATTGTTTCAGGTTTTGCAAAGCCTAAGTTCTCCAGCCAGTCACCTCTCATAGTTCTGATAAACCATGATGGATGTCCGTCTTCTCCTCTAGGTATTCCCCAAACTTGACCATTCCAGGTATAGATTTCTTTCCAGAATTCTGGAATAATGTTAATCCATGTTTCATTGTCTGCTAGGTATTCATCTAAAGCATAAATAACACCTTCTTGTGCCCAGGAAATCATTTCATATCCTGTAAACAAGCTGACAATACCAACTAGGTCTTTGGAAACTAGTTGTAGATTAATTGTTTCAATATAAGTGTCTCTTGCGGGAGAGTGGATTTGGAAGTCAATTCCATACTTGTCTGAAACATAATCCCTGAACTCTTTTTTCATATCCAAGTTTTCTGTTGTGTCACCGAAATATGCAAGACATGTAATATCAATTCTTGTAGGTTTTTCGATTCCCTTATCTGGTTCTGTTGTTTGAGTTTCTGTTGGTTTTGTTGTTTCTGTTTGTGTCTCTGTTGGTTTTGTTGTAGTTGTTTCAGTAGGATCTACAGGCTTATTATCACAGGCTGTGAAAATAAATGAACCTACCATCAATAACACCAAAATCAAACTAAGTACTTTAATTTTTTTTCATAAAGCTTCCTCCATTATTTTTTTCACTTCTCAGATAGTAAAATCATACTTAATAATGGACCAAATGTCAATAAAATTATCATTTATCTGTAATATATTTAAACATTGCTTAATACAAAATAAAACCGGGATATACCCGGTTTTACTGTTTTTATGAAGATTTTTTGATTTTTAGTTCATTGAAGACCAAAGTGCATTGTAGTCTTGCTCTGATGTTTTACCTAGTCTTTCATTGAGTAAATCTAAGGTAAACTGAGGGTCAAAGGACATAATAGTATCTAGATAAGCTTTTAGAGCAGCTTCTGTAGATATACCATCAATCATAACATCAGTAACATATTTTGTTCCTGCTGCTGCCCACTCAGACTTAACAGTAGTAAACTCTTCGTTGTCTGGTTCTTGCAAGCTTTCTTGTGGCAAGAAGAGTCTTCCGTCATCATATTCATTCATGACATCGTATCTTCTTTCAAGATTTTTAGCAGTTGTAACAGCTCTTGTTACATCCCAAATAGGATCGCCAGAATTATATGCAGTTTTAAATCCAAAGGAACCAATATCTAAAGCATAATCTGGATGTCCTGTAACAACCTCTGGAGTACCCAAATTGCTAACTGTATTTGTTGCTTTATCCAATTGGTGGAATAGTAGATATACTGTTTGGCCATCAATAAATACGCCTTTGCCTGCATCTTTATTGTCTTGTGGTATTCCATATCTAAAGGTGTAATAGCTTTCAGGCTCTCCATACAATAGATTTACATACCAGTTAATTACTTCTTTAGGTTGTTCTGTGTAGATTGTCATAACATTAGGAGCACCAATTCCTATACCACAAGGATTAATTTTTGTTGAAATATTTTTAGAGCCAATTGCTCCAATACCAACCATGTAACCTGTAGGAGTATGTGTTTTAACAGCATCTTCCCAAGCAATCAACCAAGTATCCCAATAGTAACAAGATCCTGCATGTCCATCAGACATTAAAGCTCTAACATCAGCAGCACTCATTGTAAATACTTCAGGATGAACTAGGCCTTCTGTGTAGCATTTACGTAAAAATGTTGCTGCTTCAGCCATTTCAGGCTTAATAACTGAGTCTTCCCAAATGTTTCTGTTAGGATTCCATAAGGGTATTAATGCGCCAACGTGATTTGTCCTTGCGTCATGTGCATGGAACATATCTTGCATTAGCCACATAGTTCTTGAGCAGAATCCCCATGTATCATTTTCGCCATTGCCATCAGGATCATTAAGGGTAAAGGCTTTAGATACTTCGTAAAAAGCATCTATTGTTTCTGGTTTTTTCAACCCTAAATTATCCAACCAGTCACCTCTCATAGTTCTAATAAACCATGATGGATGACCGTCATCTCCTCTAGGTATTCCCCAAATTTGTCCATTCCATGTGTAGATTTCTTTCCAGGATTCAGGAATAATGTTAATCCATGTTTCATTGTCTGCAAGGTATTCATCTAATGCATAAATAACACCTTCTTGTGCCCAGGCAATCATATCGAATCCTGTGAACAAGCTGACAACACCGACTAGGTCCTTAGAAACTAGTTGAAGATTAATTGTTTCAATGTAAGTGTCTCTTGCGGGAGAGTGGAATCTAAAATCAATTCCATACTTGTCTGTAACATAATCTTTAAACTCTTTTTTCATGTCTAAGTTCTCTGTTGTATCACCAAAATAATATAGACATGTTATATCTAATCTATCTGGCTTCTCAACTCCCTTAGGCGGTTCTTCTGTTTGTGTTTCTGTTGGTTTTGTTGTTTCAGTTTGTGTCTCTGTAGGTTTTTGCGTTTCTGTTTGTGTCTCTGTAGGATCTACAGGCTTATTATCACATGCAGCAAAAATAAAAGAACTTACAAGCAGTAACACCAAAATCAAGCTTAGTACTTTAATTTTTTTCATAAAGCTTCCTCCATATATTATATTTTTGAGAACGTATATATAATACAGAAAAATGAGTAAAAAGTCAATAATAACGCAAATATTGGTAGATAAGGGCTATAAATCTAACATTTATCAATTATTATTCATTCTTTATGCATTTAAGTTTCTTGTAGAATTTCTTTCATTATTGTGATAACTTACTTATCTTAGCAATGTCATATTTATTGTTAAGTTATCTTAAAAAAACCGGGATAAATCCCGGTTTAATGTTTTTATGAAGATTTTTTAGTTTAGTTCATTGAAGACCAAAGTGCAGCGTAATCTTGTTCAGATGCTTTTCCTAATCTGTCATTCATAAGGTCTAGAGTGAATTGTGGGTCAAAGGACATGATTGTTCCTAGGTATGTTTTAAGAGCTGCTTCTGGAGTAATTCCATCAATCATAACGTCTGTAACATACTTAGTACCAGCTGTTGACCATTCGCCTGCAA
>Ga0265293_10004082_pt1 | contig 26214 bp, 29 predicted proteins | sample Munlanlewell138R_FD_192505 | JGI IMG/M metagenome (GOLD analysis project Ga0265293, IMG submission 192505) | Leachate microbial communities from a municipal landfill in Southern Ontario, Canada - Leachate well 138R | ecosystem: Engineered > Solid waste > Landfill > Unclassified | place: Canada...
CTTCGGGAACCGGATAGCGGCGTCGCGCCCTGATCTCCACGCAGGGGGCGCAAGCCCGCTTGCGCACCGGGACTTCACCCCGGCACCGCAAAAACGGTGGGCAAGGCGCAGCCTTGCCCACCCTTGTATCTCTCTGGAGCCAGTGATTAGCTACCACTGACTCAACGGTCGGGCGAGCCTGTGTCCACCCTGAATCCTCGAGATTGTAACGTAGATCAGGCCCCCGACCGTCCTCTTCATCGGATTGAATGGTATCCAAGAGCCTCCCTCGTGAGTGACTCTGCATGAACAAGGGGAATCGTGAAGATGATGCAGTTTATCGGTATTGATGTCAGCAAGGACAAACTCGACGTGCTGTGGTTGCGAGAGCCACAGCACAACAAGATCAAGACCAAGGTGTTCGCCAATACACCGAACCACCACCCACAGCTGGTGACCTGGCTGACCACGGTCACGGGTGCTGCTCCCGGCGACATCCGGGTGGTCCTGGAAGCGACCTCGGTCTACCACGAAGCGGTGGCTCTGGCCCTGTACGACGCGGGCTTTGCGGTGTCGGTGGTGAACCCTGCGCGGGTGCACAGCTATGCCCAGGCGCTGGGCAAGACCCACAAGACGGACAAGCAAGATAGTTATGTGCTGGCGCGCTACGGGATGAATGAGCAGCCGATGTTGTGGCAACCGGAAGCGGCGGAGATCCGCGAGTTGAAGGCGTTGCTGAGTCGTCTGGCGGCCTTGGAGAAGGATCTTCAGCGGGAGCACAACCGCCGGGAGAAGGCGGAGATTGCCCAGACGCCCGAGCCTGTCAAAGCTTCCATTGCGGCGGTGTGCCAGGTGTTGGAGGAGGAGAAGCAGCGGTTGGAGGGGATGATCGATGATCACATCGACCGGCACCCGAAGCTGAGGGGTGACCGGGGGTTGCTGGAGAGCATCCCGGGGGTTGGCCCCGTCGTGTCGCGGCTGATGTTGTCGGTGCTGCACAGCCGGGACTTTGCCAGTGGCTCCCAAGTGGCGGCGTACCTGGGGCTGGTGCCGCAGCTGAAGCAGTCGGGCAAGTGGAAGGGCCAGACGCGGCTGAGCAAGCGCGGTCCGGGATGGATCCGGGCGAAGCTGTACATGGCGGCGGTGGTTGCCAGTCAGTGGAATCCGGAGATACAGCGGCAAAGAGCCCGCCTGTTGGGGCGAGGCAAGACGAAGATGCAGGCGTTGGGTGCAGCGATGCGCAAGTTGGTTCACCAATGTTATGGCGTGGTGAAGCAGCAAACAGAATATCGGCCACAAGCCCTCTAAAAAGAGGCTTGTGGCGATATCGGAGAGATGGTATCTCGCGTTGGCGGCGCAAAGCGCGGATCAAGGCGCAAGCACCAAAGACCCCGGTGAATACCGCACCCTGCTGCGCTACCGGCGCGAGACCTTCCCGGCCCTGCCGAAGCTTGACCCAAAAAACTGAAACTAAAAGGCGCTTTCTTGCAGGAGCAGCTTTGTGTGGGAGCCGGGGCCGCGCCACAATTGCCTGCTATCATCTCCCGACCCCTCAAGCCGGAGAACCCCATGGGCTACACCTATCTCGCCATCGCCATCATCACGGAAGTGATCGCCACCAGCGCCCTCAAGGCATCGGACGGTTTTCGCAACCTCTACCCCTCGCTGCTCGTTGTGGCGGGCTACGGCACGGCCTTTTATTTTCTCTCCCTGACGCTCAAGACGATCCCCGTGGGTGTCGCCTACGCCATCTGGGCGGGGATGGGGATTGTCCTCATCGCCATCGCGGGCGCCATTTTTTTCCGCCAGGTACCGGATGCCGCAGCCATTGCCGGCATGGCCCTGATAATATCCGGGGTTGTCGTGATCTCCGCCCTGTCGCGGACGGCGGGCCACTGACAGGCACGGGACATTCCATCAACAGCGATAAGAAGGTTTGAACATGGATACTCAAAAGATCGGCAAACTTGGCGTCTGGGCCAACATCTACACCGACAGCCACCCGGAACAGATCCGCCTCGCGCAGCAGATCGAGCGTTGGGGCTACAGCACCCTGTGGGTGCCAGACCCCCTGCAACAAGACCCCTTCGTCAGCCTTTCGGTGATCGCCCCCGAAACCGACAAGCTGTTTCTCGCCACCGGCATCGCCAACGTGATGACCCGCGCGCCGGTCGCCATGGCGGCCACCCGCGCCTCGTTGGGTGCGCTGAGCAACGGTCGCTTGATTCTCGGCCTCGGCGTATCCCACCCGGAAGTCATCAGCGGCATGCTGGGAATGGACTATCGCAAACCCGTCACCACCATGCGCAACTACCTCGCCGCCATGCAACCGGTGAGCGTGCGCGACAAACCAGCCGACAGCCCACGTGAAAAACACGGCATCGTGGTGCTGGCCGCCCTCGGCGACAACATGCTCGCTCTGTCCGCGAACGAGGCCGATGGCGCCCATCCCTACCTGACCACTCCGGAACACACGGCACGAGCGCGAAACATCATGGGACCCACCAGCTTTCTGGCACCGGAGCAGAAAGTGCTTCTGGTCAAGGATGCTTCAACCGCCCGCGCCGCCGCCCGCAAACATATCGCTATTTACCTCGGCCTGCAGAATTACCGCAACAACCTCAAAACCCTGGGCTTCACTGACAATGATTTCCAACACAGCGGCAGCGACCGGCTGATCGACGCCCTTGTCGCCTGGGGCGACGAAAGCGCCATTCGCAACCGCATCGAAGCCCATTGGGAAGCGGGAGCCAGCCATGTCTGTATCCAGCCCCTGCGCCCGGACGGTGAGTTCGGCTACGACCGGCGCGCGCTGGAGGCGTTTGCGCCGGGTTGAGTCTTGCATTCGTTATAAAAACCCCCACCCAAATCCCTCCTGTAGGAACCTGCCTGCCGAAAGTTCACCATGAATGCCAGGCGCAGGCGGGAGTTGGTGGCGATGCCGATATTGTCGTGCGGGAACGCGGCCGGTATCGAGCCTGCTGAAATTCGAGCGGGGCTGTAATTGAGCTTTAAGCTGTGAGCTGTGAGCTCTAAGTCAAACCCTGGTAGAACCCCATTCTTGCAATACTCCTGCTTAAAGCTTACGGCCTACAGCTGGCTGCGGCCCACCCAGAGCTGCCGCCCGAGCCTCCGATCTGAGAGCAACACAAAACGCCGTCATTCCTGGCCCTGGCTAGCCGGAGCAAGGCAGCGCGCAAAACCCGCCGCCATGTCGGCGAGCAAGCCAGGGTAACCTTCCGTGCTGGCCACTGCCGTGCCCAGCGGGTCGATGGCGATCAGCGGCACATCGAGCGCCGCCGCCAGGCGCCGCGCGCGCGACGGTGCGGGCAGGCGCTCCACCACGACACAGCGGGCCTGAGCAGTTTCGCCCAGCTCGCTCAGCGATTTCGCACCGATGGAAAGGCCGCGCGCATCGACCAGCGCGCCCGCCACCGAAATACCGAAGTAGGTGGTGAAATAGCCGTAGGCCTGGTGATCGACGATCAAGGTCTGGTCTGCAACGCCCAGCGCCGCGAAGTCCGCCGCTATTCTCGTGCTGATTCGCGAAAGCTCGGCGAGAGCTTGCTCCAGCCGTGTCTCGATTCGCTCACGCTGCGCCGGGAAGCGTTCGGCCAGCACTGTCGCCACCGCCCGATAGTAGACCGCCACCACGTCCGGTTGCAGCCACAGGTGAGCATCGACATGGGCGTCGACGGCGGGAAACTCTCGGTCGACGATCTCTTCAAGGCTCAACGAACTTCCCTCGGGGCGCGACTGGATGCCCTGGGCGAGATAGTTTTCCAATGTCGGCCCCACCCACAGCACCAGCTGTGCATCATCGAGAAGGCGCCGCTGGGAGATGGTCAGCGACACGTGATGGGGCTCCTGACCGTCTTTCAACAGCTGACGCACGTCCAGCCAGCCGCTGCCAAGATCCGTCGCGATCAGCATGAGCGGACGCACGCTGGTCACGGCAAGCGGTCGTTCCTGCGCAGCCAGCGGCGCGCAAATCAAGCAGAAAAGGAACAGAAAGAGGGCGCAGAAAATTTGCCGCACAGGGGGCTCCAGGGCATGAAAAATTGGTATAGTATAACATACTGTTTGGCGCCCCCTGAGTTTCCAGAGGGCACAAAGACGTGTTTCTCTCGCTGTGGACGCATCACCATGATCAGCAATTCAAGGGCGGCATTTTACCCCCACAACCACCAGAAGTGTGTAAAGGCCGCACTGCAACAGGCCCGCGAACGTGCCGCCAAAACCAACGCCCGCCTCACCCCCATCCGCCAGGCGGTGCTGGCGCTGATCTGGGAGAACCACAAACCCATGGGCGCCTACCCCATTCTCGAGCAATTGCCACTGGTGCTCGGCAAGAACATTCAGGCGCCCAGCGTCTATCGGGCCATCGACTTCCTTCTCGAACTCGGCCTGATCCATCGCATACCGTCGCTCAACGCCTACATTGGTTGTCCGTTTCCCGGCAGCGAGCACAGCAACCTGTTCATGATCTGCAAAAGTTGCAGCGCCGTCGCCGAGGTCAGCGACGAGGGCATGAACGCGATGATCGCCGACACCATTCGCAAAACCGGATTTCACCCCGCGGGCCAGTCCATTGAACTGACCGGCCTGTGCCCCGCCTGCCTGGCCGAGGAGGCCTGAACCATGTCTCCTCTGTTAAACGTCGCCGATGTAAGCCTGAAGATCGGCGAAAACCTCATTCTCGAGAACATCAGCTTCCGCATCGGTGCTGGCCAGATCACCACCCTGATCGGCCCCAATGGCGCGGGCAAGACCAGCCTTATCCGCATCATTCTCGGGTTGCAGAGAGCCACGGCCGGTACCGTCAGCATCCTGCCGCGCACCCGCATCGGCTACATGCCACAGAAGCTGGTGATCGATCCTTCGCTGCCCTTGAGCGTGCGCGCTTTCCTCAAGCTGGCGGATCGCAACCACGCCAACACCACCGCGGCTCTCGAACGCGTCGGGGTCCCGCACCTGTTCGACAGCCCCATGGCGCACCTTTCCGGCGGCGAAACCCAACGCGTGCTGCTGGCGCGCGCGCTGCTGCGCAAACCCCATTTATTGGTGTTGGACGAGCCCGTGCAGGGCGTGGACGTCAACGGCCAGGAGGCGCTCTACAAGCTGATTGGCCAGATTCGCGACACCACCGGCTGCAGCATTCTGATGGTGTCGCACGACCTGCACCTGGTGATGGCGGCCACCGACCAGGTATTGTGCATCAACCAGCACCTGTGCTGTCACGGCACCCCGGAGGTGGTGTCGGCCGACCCGATCTACCGCGAGCTGTTCGGCGCGCGTACCGCCCTCTACACGCACCACCACGACCATGAACACGATCTTCACGGCGGCGTGGCCCATCAGCACGAGGACTGCAACCATGGGTGAGTTTCTGATCTACGCCCTGCTGGCCGGTCTCGGCGTGGCCGTGATCGCGGGGCCTCTCGGCGCGTTCGTAGTGTGGCGGCGCATGGCCTATTTCGGCGACACGCTGGCGCACTCGGCGCTGCTGGGCATTTCCCTGTCGCTGTGGCTGTCCATCACGCCCGGCGTGGCGGTGGCCCTCACCTGTGTGCTGATCGCCGTCGGCCTGTTCGTGCTGCAACACAGGCAAACGCTGGCAACGGATACCTTGCTGGGCATTCTCTCGCACAGTTCGCTGGCCCTGGGCGTGATTGCGATCTATTTGATTCCCAACGCCAACATGAACCTGGAAAGCATTCTGTTCGGCGATTTGCTCACGGTATCGGGCGCCGATCTGATCACCATCTGGGCGGTGGGGCTCGGCGTACTCCTTGTGCTGATAAGGCTGTGGCGACCGCTGCTGGCGATCACCGTCCATCAGGACCTCGCCCAGGTGGAAGGCACGCCGGTGGCGGCGGTCAAGGCGGTGTTGATGCTGTCACTGGCGCTGGTGATTGCCATCGCCATGAAGGTGGTGGGCGTGCTGCTGATCACGGCGTTGCTGATCATTCCCGCCGCCACCGCGCGCCATTTCGTGAGAAGCGCAGAGGCCATGGCGCTGCTGGCCAGCGCACTCGGCTGTCTGGCAGTGGCCGCCGGCCTGATGCTGTCGCTGTTTGCCGATACCCCGGCAGGGCCATCCATCGTGCTCTGCGCCGGGGTGCTGTTCGTCGTTTCCCAGATAGTGTCGAAGGCGCGGCCGTAGGGGCAATTCATGAATTGCCCCTACGATCACCCCCCGAAGGTATACATCAACGAGCGCAACACCACCCGCATGCCGCCTTCCTCAAACGGCGGGCGGAGCATGCCGTGATAGTCGCCGTGCGGGTTGATCAGCACGATGTTGCCGCTGTGATCCACCGTGTAGTTGTCATCGCCGAGCGGCACCTTGGTATAGATCGCGCCCAGTTGAGTGGCCAGACTCAGAATCTCGGCGGGCTTGCCCGTCAGGCCGATGAAATCCTCGTTGAAGTAGGGCACATAGGCGGCGAGTTTTTCCACGGTATCGCGCTCGGGATCCACGCTGAGCATCACCACTTGCACCTTTTCTTTTTCCTTGTCGGTCAGCGGTTCGACCAGACGATTGAGCACACCCAGAGTGGTGGGGCAGATATCGGGGCAGTGCGTGAAGCCAAAGAACACCAGTGTCCATTTGCCCTGCAGTTGTTCGGGCACGAAGGCATTGCCGTTGTGGTCGACCAGCTCGAAACTGCTGAAGCGGCGCGGCGTGTCGAGCATCATGGCGCCATAACCGCGCATTTCATGGTCGGCCAGAATGCGCGGCTTGCTGAGTTTATTGATGAAGCCGATAAGCACCAGCGTGGAAAAGGCCAGGCAGGCTACTACGGTAAGGGCAATTCGCTTTTGCACAACAGTCATCCAATGAAGAAGGGAACGGTGACGACGTAGTGATCCACCAGCATCACCAGGAAGAGCGCCATCAGATAAACGATGGAGTATTTGAAGGTATCCATGCCCGCATTGGGCTTCTTGCCGATGTAGAGCACCACGGCCCAGTAGAGAAAACCGGCACCCAGAACCAGCGCACCCAGCAGGTACAACCAGCCGCTCATGGCGGTGACGAACGGCATCAGCGTCACCAGCACCATGATGATGGTGTACAGCAAAATATGCAGGCGCGTGTATTTGTCGCCGTGGGTCACCGGCAGCATGGGGATTTCGGCCTTGGCGTACTCCGCCTGGCGATGCACGGCAAGCGCCCAGAAATGCGGCGGTGTCCAGGCGAAGATGATCAGCACCAGCAGCAGGGCATGGCCGTGGATCTCTCCGGTGACCGCCGTCCAGCCCAACAGGGGCGGCGCGGCACCGGCAAGACCGCCGATAACGATGTTCTGCGGCGTGGCGCGCTTGAGAAACAGGGTATAGACCACCGCGTAGCCCACCAGCGACGCCAGCGTCAGCCAGGCGGTGAGCGCATTCACGTACACCAGCAGAATGGCCATGCCGGTGAGGCCAAGGGTGGCGGCATAGACCACCGCCTTGCGCGGCTCGATGCGCCCCGCGGCGATGGGCCGGTTGAGGGTACGCGCCATCTTGAGATCGATCTGGCGATCCACCAGGTGGTTTACCGCCGCCGCGGAACCCGCGCACAGTGCGATGCCGAGATTGCCGAAAATGAGTGCATTCCAGGGCACCATACCCGGCACTGCGAGGAACATGCCGATCAGCGCGGTGAGGATCATGAGGGCGACGACGTTGGGCTTGGTCAGCTCCAGGTAGTCTCGCCAGGTGACGTTTTCGTAGCTGCTTTCCATCATGGTTGCGTGGTCTCTCCGGGCCTGGCCATCCACACCCGCGAAGCCAGACTGACCAGCGTGATCAACAGGAGCCCCGCACCGGCATTGTGGGCCACGGCCATGCCGAGAGGGATATGCATCAGCACGTTGCCGATGCCCAGGGATATCTGAAGGGCCAGGGCGGCGAGCACTGCCCAGGCCATCGCCTTCAGGCGGCGGTCGCCCATGACCATAAGCCGGATCGCCAGCAGAAGCAAATAGACGGTCACCACCAGCGCGCCGACACGGTGCATGTAGTGGATGGCAACCCGCGCTTCATTTTCCAGCTGACCGCCCAGATAGTTGGGGCCGATGGTCTGGAAGATATCAAAGCCCTTGGCGAGATCCATGGGCGGCACCCATTCGCGGTGACAGGTCGGGAAGTCCGGGCAGGCGTAGGCGGCGTAATTGGAGGTGGTCCAGCCGCCCAGCAGTATCTGTATCGCAACGATCACGATGGCCGCGATGACCCACGGCTTGAGGCGCATGAGACGCGCGAAGGCGTCGACATCGAAGTGCCAGCGCACATTTGCCAGGCGATTGGCCAGCAGCCAAAGCAGCGACAGTACCGTCATGCCCCCGATGAGATGCAGCGTGACGACCTGCGGCCACAGCTTCAGGGTCACCGTCCACATCCCGAACAGCGCCTGCCAGACCACGACGAACAGCAGCAGTACCGGCAGGCGGAAGGGGTAGTCGTGCTCCTCGCGGCGGCGCCAGGCCTTGACCGCAATGATCGCAATGAGCACCCCGAGGAAGCCGGCAAAATAGCGATGCACCATCTCCGGCCAGGTTTTGCTGTGATCCACCGGCATGTGCGGCCAGGCTTCGTTGGCACGCACCACGTTGTGATCCTGAATCGGCCACAACAGGTGACCGTAGCAGCCTGGCCAATCGGGACAGCCCAGCCCCGCGTCCACGAGGCGGGTGAAGGCGCCCAGCGCGACGACGATGATGGCGCAGCAGAATGCGGCGGCCACCAGGGCGAAGCCGCTCTTGTGCCGTGAGGAATTTTCGGATGCCATTGGCTCTCTCCCTTACTTGGCCGAATACTTGAGCAGGTGGTTGATGTCTTCGAGCATGCCGTTGCCCTCATGGCGCGTGTCGTAGACCATCATGGCGCGCCCGGCCGGATCGACCAGAACGGCTTCGGCAACGCCTTCTCCGATGCGGCTGCCGGTAGCATCCAGCCAGCCCCTAAGTTCGGCCAGTGTGGTGTGCAATATCGGGGTGTGGGGGTGGTTGACGCCGATGTCCGACGCCAACTCGGCGCCCGGCAGTCCTTCGGTCGCCACGAAAGCTCTCTCGACGCGATGGGCGTGTTTGGCGAGTCTCACATGCACCTGTCTCGTCAGGTAGAGCAGATCTTCGCAGCTCTTGTCACAGGTTCCGGTCGCGGGCAGGATCAGCAGGCGCCATTTCACCGGCTGGTCATCGAAATTCCACGACGTGCCGTACTCGTCCGTCAGAGGCAGGGCGCGGATATCCCTGGTGGGCTTGAGGAGCACGCCGTGATTGGTGGTTCCCAACTCACTAAGCAGCTTGTCCTTTTCTTCCTGGCTCGACGGCATCATGTAAAAGCCAAGGGCGATGGTGGCGATGACGATGGCAAACATCAGCAGCACCTGGTAGGGCGCTGACCCCCGGGATGACGGCTCGGTCATGATTGGCTCCGGTTTTTCCCGCGGCGCTCCTTGATGACGGCGCCGAGATTGGAATTGTTGAACAGGGACAGCAACACCAGCACCGCAGCGAGGGCAAACCACTGCACCGCGTAGCCGGTGTGCGTTTCAGGGCGAATATTGACGACTTCCCAGCCAGTGCGCAACGCGGCGGGAGAGTCCTGGTCGAGGCGCAACACATAGGGAAAGAAAGTGACCTGGAGACGCTCGCTCAGCAGTGTCATATCGGCGTTCTGAAAGACCTGGGGCCAGGTCTCTCGCCACACCTCCTCACCCAGCGTGAACGCGTCGTCACTGCGGTAGAGATGGCCGTGCAGTGTCGGCGTGCCCTCGACGGCGGGAACCTGGGGCAGAATGGCACGGTCGTAGCTGCCCTCCAGCCAGCCGCGATTGACCCAAAGCCAGGGCGCGCCCGGTGCCGTTTCAAAGGGGGCCAGCACCTCGTAGCCGGGTTTGCCGTCCCGTATCCGGTTCTGCAGCAACAGGGTGCGGTCAGCAACGAAGCGTCCCGTCACCAGCACGCGCCGGTACTGCTGGTCGCTCTCTGCGTCGAGACTCTCCAGCGGCACCGGCGCGGCGTGCCCGCGGCTCTGATATTCCGTCAACATGGCGCGCTTTTCGTCGGCACGGCCCAGCTGCCAGACGCCCAGCGCCAGGGTGAGAGGCAAAAACACTGCCGCAAACAGCAACATACCGAGATTGGGCTGCCAGCGGAAGGGGGTTGGAGTCTGTGTCACGGCAACCATCTATCTGTGTTTAAATACGACTTTTGACGAGGATGTCATCGCCATGCTTTTGAAATTTACCATCGTCGTGCTGTTCATCGCGGTGCTGGCCAGTCTCAGCAGCGGCTTGTATTTCCTCATGAAGGATGTCGGCAGCCCGCGTCGGCGCACGCTCTATGCCCTGGGGGTGCGGGTGACACTTGCCGTTCTGCTGGTGGGCAGCATCACCTATGGCTTCGTGACAGGCAAGCTGAAAAGTACCGCACCCTGGGACCGCCAGCTTCATCCGGAGCACAGCGTGCCGCTAGCTCCCTGAGTCAACCTGCGCAGACGTGGACGACGGGTCTGCGCCTCTCCTCCAATATTTCCTCGCAAATGGGCTGACATCCGCTCAAACGCTTGCGCCAGATGCGAAATGGCCAGGAAGATTCCTGGCCATCCAAGACTGGCGTACTGATCGGTGATCAGGAGCCGAGCACGTAGACGAAGATGAACAGTCCTACCCAGACGACATCGACGAAGTGCCAGTACCAGGAAGAGGCTTCGAAGCCGAACGCATCGTCGTGGCTGAAATGGCCTCTGAGACCGCGGATCAGCTGAATGCTCAGCATGATGGTGCCCAGGGTGACGTGAGCGCCGTGAAAACCGGTGAGCATGAAGAAGGTAGTACCGTAGATACCCGACTCCAGGGTCAGGCCAAGCTCGTTGTACGCCTCGACATATTCCTCGACCTGGAAGAACAGGAAGGCGATGGCCAGCAAGACGGTGGCGGCCAGCCAGGCGTTGAACATCTTGCGGTTGTCTTTCTTGAGCGCGGTGTGGGCAAAATGTACGGTGACACTGGAGGTCAGCAGCAGAATGGTATTGACCAGCGGCAGATGCCAGGGATCGATGATCTCATTCGGGCCCTTGACCTTGGCGGCCTCACCGGCAGCAGCCATGTCCGGCGTTTCAAACAGCGGCCAGGAAAACTCGAAGCCGGGCCACAGCAGATCTGCACTGGCCTCGAGGTGCGAGGAGGAAACCGTGCGCACATACAGCAGGGCGCCAAAGAATGCGGCGAAGAACATCACCTCGGAAAAAATGAACCAACTCATGCCCCACACGTAGGAGCGCTTGAGCTGAGGACTGGTAAGTCCCTGCATGTTTTCCTTGATCACCAGGCTGAACCAGCTGTAGAGCACAAAAGCCAGAATCAGGGCGCCCACGAAGAATATCATCGGCGAGCCGCCGGGCTGCACCCAGGTGCCAGCACCATATGCCATGGTACCCAAGCCCAGAGCAGTGAATATGGGCAGTTTGCTGCTCTCGGGAACGTAATAGTTGCTGTCAGTTGCCATCATACTTCTCCGAATTTATACGACTTGCATCCGTTTTGTTAGTGTCAGTTGCTGAGGCTAGCCACGTTTTCGCTATGTGCAGTGATGTCAAACAGCGTATACGACAGGGTGATGGTGTTCACCGCCCGGGGCAAATCCCTGTCGACGATGAATACCACCGGCATTTCTGTCTCTGCTCCCGCCGCCAGCGGTTGCTGGTTGAAGCAGAAGCATTCCGTCTTGAGGAAATGACGGGCCGCATTGGCAGGCGATACGCTGGGTACCGCCTGTGCCACCATATCCATGTCGGTGGGGTTGCGGGCGAAGAAGGTCACCGGTGTCGGTTCGCCGGGGTGAACGCGCACCTCGTGCACGGTTGGCCCGAAGTCCCAGGGCATCTCACCGTTGTTGGTGGCGACGAATTGCACCCTTATCGTGCGGCTTTCATCGATCGTGGCATCGGTTGCGACGTAGCGGTCACCCGTCTTGCCGCCGAGCCCTGTGACCTCACAGAACACGTCGTACAAAGGCGGCATCACGAACATCGCGAACAAGAACATGACGACCGCCCCTGCGGAGAGTTTTGCAATAAGCTTCCCGGTGGTTTTCGTCGCCATGGTCTCGCCTCCTTATTTCACTTCCGGGGGAGTGGAAAACGTGTGGTAGGGCGCCGGCGTCGGCACGGTCCACTCAAGACCTTCCGCACCTTCCCAGGTTTTGGGCTCGGTGACGCGCTTGCCGGCAACGATGGTCGCAATCACGTTATAGAGAAGCAGAATCTGAGCCGCGCCATAAATGAAGGAGCCAATGCTGGATACCATGTTCCAGTCCGCGAACTGCAGTGAGTAGTCGGCGTAGCGGCGCGGCATGCCGGCCAGTCCCAGGAAGTGTTGCGGGAAAAAGGTGATGTTGAAGCCGATGAACGCCAGCCAGAACTGCAGCTTGCCCATGGTTTCGTCGTACATCCGGCCGCACCACTTCGGCAGCCAGTAGTACACCGCACCGGTACCGGAGAACACCGCGCCAGCCACCATCACATAGTGGAAGTGGGCAATCACGAAGTAGGTGTCGTGATACTGGATGTCGGCCGGCGCCATCGCCACCATGACGCCGGTGAAGCCGCCGATGGTGAAGAGAATGATGAAGGCGATGGCGAACAGCATCGGTGTTTCGAAGGTAATCGCACCCCGGAACATGGTCGCGACCCAGTTGAACACCTTCACGCCGGTAGGCACTGCGATCAACATGGTGGCGTACATGAAGTACAGCTCACCGGTGAGCGGCATGCCCACGGTGAACATGTGGTGCGCCCACACGATGAACGACAGGAAGGCGATTGCCGCGGTGGCGTACACCATGGACGAATAACCGAACAGCGGCTTGCGGCTGAAGGTGGGGATGATCGCCGAAATCACGCCGAAGGCGGGCAGGATGATGATGTACACCTCGGGGTGGCCGAAGAACCAGAACACGTGCTGGAACAGTATCGGGTCACCGCCGCCGGCGGCGTCGAAGAAGCTGGTGCCGAAGTTGACGTCCATCAACACCATGGTGACCGCGCCTGCGAGTACCGGCATCACCGCAACCAGCAGGAACGCAGTGATCAGCCAGGTCCATACGAACATCGGCATTTTCATCATGGTCATGCCCGGCGCACGCATGTTGAGCACGGTGGCGATGATGTTGATCGCACCCATGATGGAAGACGCACCCATGATATGGAGCGCAAAGATGAAGTAGTTGACCGAGTCCGGCGCATAGGTGGTGGACAGGGGCGGGTAGAAGGTCCAACCGAAGTTGGGGCCGCCGCCCTCCATGAACATGGTGGACATCAGGATCACGAACGCGACGGGCAGGATCCAGAAACTCAGGTTGTTCATGCGCGGCAGCGCCATGTCCGGCGCGCCGATCTGCAGCGGGATCATCCAGTTGGCCAGGCCCACGAAGGCGGGCATGATGGCGCCGAAGATCATCACCAGGCCGTGCATGGTGGTGAGCTGATTGAAGAATTCCGGACGCATCATCTGCAGGCCCGGTGAAAACAGCTCGGCGCGAATGAGCATCGCGAAAAAGCCGCCCACGATGAACATCGAAAAGCTGAACCAAAGGTACATCGAGCCGATGTCCTTGTGGTTGGTGGTAAAGAGCCAGCGGCCAATACCTTTAGCGGGACCGTGTGCCATGACTTAACCCTCCCTTATTGGCCGTGTTTGAAGTTGTAGACGTCGATGGGCTGGACCGCATCGCCGGTGTCGTTGCCCCAGGCGTTACGCTGGTAGGTAATTACCGCAGCGAGTTCGACCTCGTTGAGCTGAGCACCGAAGGCCTGCATCGCCGTGCCTTCGACGCCGTTCACGACGATATCCAGGTGGTGGTTGACATCACCCAGCGCGACGTCACTGCCCTTGATGGAAGGGAAGGTGGGCGGAATGCCCTCGCCATTGGCCTGGTGACAGGCTGCGCAGGAGCGGTTGTAGACGCCTTCACCCTGCGTCATCAGCTCGTCCAGTTCGAACGTTTTCTGGGTAAGCTCGCGAATCGCAGCGGCCTCACTTTTCTTCTCTTGCAGCCAGGTCTGGTACTCGTCTTTTTCCACCACCTGCACCACGATCGGCATGAAGGCGTGCCCCTGACCGCAGAGTTCCGCACAGTAGCCGCGGTAAACACCGGTTTCTTCAACTCTTGCCCAGGTTTCGTTGATGAAGCCGGGCACTGCATCCTTCTTGATACCGAAATCGGTCATCCACCAGGCGTGAATCACGTCTTTGGAGGTGATGAGAAAACGTACTTTGGTATCGACGGGGATGACGAGCGGGTTGTTGACATTGGCCAGGTAGAATTCGCCTTTGGCTTCGTTGTTATAGATTTCGGATTCGGGCGTTGCCAGTTCACTCATGAATTGCACATCTTCGCCCAGGTACTCGTACTGCCATTTCCATTGATACCCGGTGACCTTGATGTCCATCTCCGCCTCGCTGGTATCGTAGAGATGGATGAGTGCCTTGGTTGCGGGAACGGCCATGACGATGAGTATCAAGGCCGGGATGACGGTCCAGGCGATTTCCACCGCAGTGCTTTCATGGAAGTTCGCGGCTTCGCGCCCACTGCTTTTGCGGTGCGCGATCATGCTGTAAAACATGATACCGAAGACTACAACACCGATGACCACGCATATCCAGAAAATCGCCATATGCAGGTCGTAGATCGTCCGGCTCACTTCCGTGACACCGGGAGTCATGTTCAACACCTCACGCCACATACCACCCTCTTCCGCAAAGGATGCGGCAGACAGCGGGAGCAGCAGTAAAGGAGCAAGCACGCGAACAAACAGCAACTCGGCTTTCGCTAACATCGCCCAATTTCTCCGTGATTAATTCGTATTCTAAGGTGGAATGAGAAGCCCACCTACGGCTCTACTCTTTTTATTAAACAGTAGATGCGGTGCGCGAGTATAACAGAGACTTTTCGCTCAGTCACTGCAACCTTGACATGAATCAATGCTTTCCGCGCAAGCCTTCGTTTCGCTCGCACCCTGTTCGACAAGGGTTTTTAATGCATATTCGTTCTTTGCCAAGTACCGCCCACAAGGTCTAGTGTTGGTTGATGGACACTGTAATTATTCGCAACCAGATCGCCAGCGCCCGCTCTCACGAGGCGCAAACCCGCGAGCTCGCCCATCTGCTGCGCGCGCGCCTCACACGTTTGCACAGCACGATCTCCGTGCGCGCCGCCGATCCGCACCTGCATTTACTGGCCTTCGCAACGGCCTTCGTGGAATGCGTTCCCGACCTGCTGGACGTCCTCGAGGAAGTGTCCCGCAATACCGCCAGAGAAGAATTGAGCGATCTTTTCGGCGCCGCGTGCCGGGATTTTTTCATCGCGCCGCCGGCCTTGCTGCAAGGGCACAACGGCATGAACGGCGCCATGGCAAAGTCCTACCTGTGCCACCGCACCCTCGAGGAAATCAACGATCATCTGCGTGTAACCTGCCAGCAGCCTTTGCTGCCCGTGGACTTCACCGGTTCGAGTCTGATCATCCATCACCTGCTCGGCGAGCCTTTCGGCAACCTGCTCGATAGCCTGGTGCACAGCACCGCCATCGGCCTGCTGGATCGTTGCGATCTCTCGCGGCTCGACAATGCGCACGAAGTCGACCCCGTCGATCTGCTCGCAGCCTGCCAGCGGCGCCCCCTGATGGATGACGGCCTGCGCCAGGCAGTGGTGATCAGCAGCCTTTTTCCTGGCTGCACGATTCATTGAATTGTCGAAATTTTTCCCGCCGGTTGTAATTGAGCCGTAAGCTGTAAGCAGAAGCGCTGGAAGAACCGAGATCTGCCCGAGCTCAACTTAAAGCTTACGGCTTACAGCTGAACTTCCGACTGCAACGCAAGGCGACTTCCGCAACGCCCCGTTTTGCCGACTCTGTATGCAACACTGTCAATTTCTAATCATCGATGAGCTTGACCGGGCGCACGGCGTCGGCGCGCTCGTCCGCCGTGCGATTGACACGGGTATCCAGCTCTTGCCCGGGATGGGAAAGGCGCATTTCATCGCGAAAGCCGCAGTTGACGCATTCGCGGAACTGCTTGTCGCCCTCGACGTACATCACGACCCGGTCCATCGCCCCGCATTTGGGGCACACGGCTCCGGCAATAAAGCGCTTGGTCACCACAGGATCACCGTTGAATCAAAGCCAGCAGGCCTTATTATACGCGCTTCGTTCATCCGATCAGGAATTCTCCCATGGCAGTTCGCAGCTTCAAGGGCATTACGCCGCAACTGGGCGCACGCGTCTACATCGATCCCGCCGCCACCGTGATCGGCGACGTGACCCTCGGCGACGACGTTTCCGTGTGGCCGGGCGCGGTGATTCGCGGCGACATGCACAGCATCCGCATCGGCAACCGCTCCAACGTACAGGACAACGCCGTGCTGCACATCACCCACGCCAGCGATTACAACCCCGGCGGCTGGCCGCTCAATATCGGCGACGACGTGATCATCGGCCACCGCGCGCTGCTGCACGGCTGCACGCTGGGCAATCGCATCCTGGTGGGCAACGGCGCGATCATCAATGACGGCGCAATCGTGGAAGACGAGGTGATCATCGGCGCCGGCTGCGTCGTGCCGCCCGGCAAGCGCCTCGAAAGCGGCTTCGTCTACGTGGGCAACCCGTGCAAGCAGGGCAGGGCACTGAAAGATTCGGAACGCCGCTTTTTTACCTATTCACCGGCCAATTACGTGAAACTGAAGGATCAATATCTGGCGGAGCAGGCATAAGGGCGCCCTGTAGGAGCCTGCCTGCAGGCGACACGACCGTCAATGTATACACAACAGGGGTCGCCTGCAGGCAGGCTCCTACAGTTTCACGTTTCACGCAAGTTCGCGGCGCAGCGCCTCGATCACCGCGGCTGTTTGCGGAAACACGCCGCGCCACAGCTGAAAGGATTCCGCAGCCTGTTCCACGAGCATCCCCAAACCATCCGCAACGGCAGCCCCGCGGCGCCGGCCCCAGGCCACGAAGGGCGTATCCTCCCTGCCGTACATCATGTCGTAGCAGCAGGCCTTTGGCGCCAGCAACTGCTCCGGCAGTGGCGGCAGATCCCCAGCAAGGCTGGCGCTGGTGCCATTGATCACGAGGTCAAAGACCTGGCCGCTCAGCTCGTCGTAGCCTCCACCCGCCACCGGCCCGAGGTCCGCAAACCCCTCGGCGAGATCGAGCGCCTTGGCGCTGGTGCGGTTGGCGATGAAGAGGTCGCGCGGCTCTTGCGCAAGCAGCGGCGCCAGTACGCCGCGCACCGCGCCACCCGCACCGAGAATCAGCAGCCGTTTGCCGGCAATTTCCCAGCCGAGGTTGACGCCGATGTCCCGCACCAGGCCGGCGCCGTCCGTGTTGTCGCCAAGGGTTCGGCCATTGCCCCGATACGCTAGCGTGTTGACCGCTCCGGCGCGGCGCGCCCGCGGGGTCAGCTCGGTGGCATAGCCGAAGGCGTCCTGCTTGAAAGGCACGGTGATGTTGAGCCCCTTGCCGCCACTGGCGAAAAACTGGTCCGCCGCCGTGGCAAAGCCATCGACGGGGACGCACTGGCGCTCGTAAGTCAGATCCTGGCCGGTCTGCGTCGCGAAGCGCCCGTGAATCTCCGGTGATTTGGAATGGGCGATGGGGTTGCCAAAAACGGCGTAACGGTCGGTCATGACTATCTCTTCACAGCCAGTCACGAGGTTTGAGGTAGTTTTCGTAGAGATCCGCCTCCGCTGTGCCCGGCTGGGGTTGCCAGTCGTATTCCCAGCGCACCAGCGGCGGCAGCGACATGAGAATGGATTCAGTGCGCCCTCCACTTTGCAGGCCAAATAAAGTGCCGCGATCATAGACGAGGTTGAATTCCACATAGCGGCCGCGCCTGTAGAGCTGGAACTCGCGCTCGCGTTCGCCCCAGGCCATGTCCTTGCGGCGCCTGACAATGGGCAGATAGGCCTCGATATAGCTGTCGCCCACGGCGCGCATGAAGGCAAAACTGGCGTCGAAGGGCAATTCATTGAAGTCGTCGAAGAAGAGTCCACCGACCCCGCGGGTTTCACCGCGGTGCCTGAGGTAGAAATAATCGTCACACCATTTCTTGAAGCGTGCGTAAAGCTCGGCTCCGGAAGGGTCGCAAGCCGCCTTCGCGGTGCGATGCCAGTCGACACAGTCCTCGGCGAACGGGTAGTAGGGCGTCAGGTCATAGCCGCCGCCGAACCACCACACGGGCGCCTGCCCCCGTTTCTCGGCGACGAAAAAGCGCACATTGGCGTGCGACGTCGGCACATAGGGGTTGCGGGGGTGAATCACCAGCGACACCCCCATGGCCTCGAAAGCGCAGCCGGCGAGCTCCGGGCGCGCGGCAGTGGCGGAAGGCGGCAGTCCGGCGCCGTGAACGTGGGAAAAATTCACCCCGCCTTTTTCGAACACCTCGCCATCGGCGATCACCCTGGAACGGCCACCGCCGCCCTCCGGGCGCTGCCAGGCGTCCTCGCGAAAGCGCGCGCCGTCCTCGACGGACTCCAACGCACCGCAAATACGATCCTGCAAATCGAGGAGATAGTTTTTGATCGCTTCTTTTTCCAAGACGTCAGCCTCCTGGTCGTAGCACGTCGCCACTGTGCAAATTGCGAATTTCACTGGGCTGACTCGCTCCGCCCAGAGGACCCGGCACCACATGCACGGGCGCACCGCGAAAATACTGGCGCACCTTCAGCGCCGTTCTTGCCGGCGGCTTGCCCTGCGGATTGGCCGATGTCGACACCAGAGGGCCGCCGAACACACGGCACAGGGCCGCCGCCAGGGGATGACGGGTGACCCTGACTGCAATGGTCGCGCGCCCGCCGGTGACCCAGGGCGGAGCGTGGCGCGACGCCGGCACCACCCAGGTGGTGGCCACGGCGCGCACTTCGGCAAGGCGGGCCAGTTCATCCTGCGCCAGCTCGTCCAGGTAAGGCAACAACTGACCCGGTGAGGCCGCAATGAGAATGAGCCCCTTGGTCGCCGCGCGCCCCTTGATGGCAAGCACCCTGTCCACCGCCTCGTGATTGCCGGGATCACAGCCGAGCCCCCACACGGCCTCTGTGGGATAGGCGACCACTTCGCCGCAACGCAACAAGGCGGCGGCAATGCGGATTCGCGGGTTGCGCTCCCAATTCACGAGTTGAAATCCTTGCGCGGACGGCGTTGGCAGTGGCGCGGAAGCCTACTCCATACACTGGCTTAGGGCAATCCAGGCAAGTGCTGCTCTGAGTTTCACGTTTCAAGTTGCACGTTTCACGCAGGTGCCGGTGGTGATGGCAGCACATTGACCACGCACCGCGTGACAGCCCAACGCGGACCATGAAACTGAGTCGAACAATGCCAATTGCGAGATCGTGAACAGATTCTCAGCCCAATCAGCGATATCCTCTTTCTGAATTGACTGGGCGGCTGTAGCGCGGAACGCTCGAGGTGAGTGTGCGCCAACTCAGGGGACTCGCTGATACCAGCCCGCTCTCTTTTCTATCAGGCCATCCAGCTCCAGTGCGCTCAAGACTGCGGTAAGCTCGCCGGGCGCCAGCGCTGCGCGCTCCGCCAGGGTGTCGAAATCGACGGGATCGAACCCCATGGCATCGAGCAGTTTTTGTTTCGGTGGAGTCACGGGCTGAACATTCGATGAGCGCTCCGGAGCGCACTCCTGTGCCTTGAAGGCGAGCATGCCGCCCAGTTGCGCGACGATGTCGTCCACGGTTTCGGTGAGCACCGCGCCTTCGCGGATCAGCCGGTGACAGCCGCGCGACAGGGGGCTGTGGATGGAGCCCGGCACCGCGAATACCTCGCGTCCCTGCTCCATGGCCAGACGCGCGGTGATCAGCGAGCCGCTTTTCAACGCGGCCTCGACCACCAATACTCCCGCGGAGAGTCCGCTGATGATACGGTTGCGGCGTGGAAAATGACCGCGCAGCGGCCGTGCCCCCGGCGCCTGCTCACTCACCACGACACCGCCATCGGCGATGATTTGGCGGTAGAGTGCCTCGTGCTGGCGCGGGTACACCACGTCCACTCCCGCCCCGACCACGGCAATCGTCAATCCTGTTTTCAAAGCGCCGCGATGGGCTGCGGCATCGATGCCGAGCGCCAGCCCGCTGGTTATCGCAAAGCCCGCCGCTGCCAGCACGGTGGAAAAATCCTCGGCCAGTCGCATGCCCGCCGCACTGGCATTGCGGCTGCCGACCACGGCAAGCTGCGGCAGCGCCAGGGCGGTGAGGTTGCCGCGTGCAAAAAGCAGCAGGGGAGGCTGATGAATCTCCCGCAACAGGCTCGGGTAGGCCGGATCCGGCCACGCCACCAGGGCGATACCCGCATCCTGCGTGGCGCCGATGAAATCCCGCGCGCGCTCGAGCCAGGCGCCAGGATTGGCGGAAAAGGCGGCAAGAGGCTTCACCACAGCCTCGAGCGGAGCATCAAAACACGCGGAAAGCGCGGCAAAGTGCTCGGCGAGTGCAGCTTGCTGCGCGGGCGGCACCTTCAGCAGATGCAGCAGAACAACGGCTTCCAATTCCGTCACGACTTCCTCCATGAAGAGAAGTTGTCAGTTCACAGTTCACAGTTCACAGTTCACAGTTCACAGTTCACAGTTCACAGTATGAGCGTGGCACCCCCCTGATAACTGTCAACTGTGAACTGTAAACTGATAACCAACAAATCAGGGCGACCGCACCTCGTCATTGACGGCGAGCGGGCGATTGGCGTTCAACACCAGGCCAAAGCTCATTTTTTCGAAGGTACGAAATACCATCAGCAGGCCGGCACGTTCCGAGGGCAGCTTGACGAACTGGCCGGTGACACGGTCGCGCACGGTTTCGCCCTGCTTGTGGATGGCCAGCAGGTCGCCGGTCCGCAGCCCCTCGCGCTCGCCGCGATTGATGGCGACCACGTTGAGCGTGCCCACCTGGCTGACGCCGCCCTCGACGTCGATGATCCTGCCGGCGAGTTGCTGCTCGGGCGGGCGCGGGAAAAAATTGGGATCGAGGCGACGCTCTTCGTGGGGTAGCAGGCGATCACCGACACGGATTTCCTGTTCGCTGCGCACTGTGAGGAACGTCGAGACGTCTCCCTCGGTGACCTTGAGCTGGCCCGAGCCGATGTCCTGCGCCTTGATGCCCAGCACCTCCTGGGTTTCTCTGTCCACATAAGAATCGCCGCGCCGGTAGATGCCGTAGAAATTCACGTCGGGAAGCAACGGGCCGCGCACGTAGAAATCGTCGCCGCGCCCCGAAATGATGCGCCGTTCGTGGCCTGCCAGTACATAGGGCGCGGCTTCCAGTTCGCCGGGCTGGACCACGCGCGTTCTCACCAGGAAGCTGTTGACGGTGTCGAGAGGAATGGCGGGAATGGCCTCCTCATGGGAAATTTCCCGGATTTGCGGCACCAGCTTCACGGTGCGCCCGGTTGTTGGGGCGGCCACCGAGGACGCACCCGAACTGGCCGTCACACCGTCGCGCTCCAGGGTGAGGCGCGGCACGCCGTCCACATAGGTCAGCGCCACGATGTCGCCGGGGTAGATGAGGTGTGGGTTTTCGATCTGCGGATTGGCCGACCAGATTTCCGGCCATTTCCAGGGGTCGCTGAGAAACATCGCCGAGATGCCCCACAGAGTGTCGCCTTTCTGTACCGTGTAACGTTGTGGAGCACCGTCCCGAAACACATCGTCCGCGAAGGCCGCACCGGCCCAGAGCGCGAAACCCGCCAGTGCGGCAAGTATTTTTTTCATGATGACCTTTCCTGTCCGCTGTTTCCCATTCATGTATAATTGCCCCGGCCGAGGCTACATTGTTGTATGTGTGAGCTGGCGTGAAAACGGTCGCCGAGCAATTCTTCTTTTGGAACCCAATGCTAGCAATGGCCTGTGGCATTTTGCTAGAAATCCGTCGCAAAGACTATGGCAATCCTGACAATTCTTGAATTCCCCGATCCGCGCCTGCGCACCAAGGCAAAGAAGGTTGCGCAAGTTGACGAGCGCATCCGCACCCTGATCGACGACATGTTCGAAACCATGTACGCCGCGCCGGGTATCGGCCTGGCCGCCACCCAGGTGGACGTTCACGAGCAGGTGGTGGTGATGGACATCTCCGAGGACAAGAGCGAGCCCCTGGTGTTCATCAACCCCGAGGTGGAGGTGACCGGCGACGACATGCAGGATTACCAGGAAGGCTGCCTCTCCGTGCCCGGTTTCTACGAGGACGTGAGTCGTCCCAGCCAGATCCGGGTACGCGCCCTGGACCGCGACGGCAACCCCTTCGAGCTGGCGCCGGAAGGCCTGCTCGCGGTGTGCATCCAACACGAGCTCGACCATCTCAATGGCAAGCTCTTCGTCGATCACATTTCGGCCCTGAAGCGCCAGCGTATCCGCACCAAGCTGGAAAAACTCCATCGCAAGCAGGCCTGACGCCATGACAGCCATGGCCCACCAAACTCCTTCCTCGCGCCTTGCCTGGCCGCAAAGCCGGCGGCAACGCGACGCACGGGGGAGTCGATGACAGGCCCTGACCCCGACGCACGGGAACTGCGCATCGCCTTTGCCGGCACGCCGGATTTTGCCGCCGTCCACCTGCGCGCGCTGCTCGACGCGGGCTGCAACGTCATCGCAGTCTACACCCAGCCCGACCGGCCCGCCGGGCGCGGCAAGAAGCTGACGCCCAGCCCCGTCAAGCAGATCGCCCTTGATCACGGCCTCGCCATTCATCAGCCTGAGACTCTTCGAGACAGCGCAGCGCAGGCGACGTTCGCCGCGCTGCGGCCCGACATCATGATCGTGGTGGCGTATGGCCTGATCATTCCCCAGGCAGTGCTCGACACGCCAAAACACGGCTGCATAAACGTACACGCCTCGCTGCTGCCGCGCTGGCGCGGCGCCGCGCCGATCCAGCGCGCCATCGAGGCCGGCGACCGCGAGACAGGCGTCACCATCATGCAGATGGACGCCGGCCTCGACACCGGCGCCATGCTGCACAAGGTCGCCTGCGACATCACTGCGGATGACACCGGCGGCAGCCTCCACGACAAGCTGGCCGCACTCGGCCCGGCGGCGCTGCTGACTGCGCTCGCCGACATCGCAGCGGAACGCGCTCACGGGCAACCCCAGGACGACGCCCTCAGCACCTATGCGCACAAGATCAGCAAGGAAGAGGCTGCCGTCGACTGGACCCAGGACGCCGCCGCCATCGCGCGCAAGGTGCGCGCCTTCAACCCCTTTCCGGTTGCCTTTACCCGGCACGGCGCCACCACCCTGCGCCTGTGGCGCGCCCATGCGCTGAGCACGACGGCGCGCGCAGCAGCCGGAGAGATCCTCGCGGTCGACGGCGACGGCATGACCGTTGCCTGCGGCGAAGACGCGCTGCTGGTGAGCGAAGCGCAGCTGCCCGGCAAGAGAGCCATGGCGATCGCGGACATGGTGCGCGGCAACCCCGACCTTTTCACGCCCGGACAGCGTCTCGGCAAGGACCCCGCATGAACACGCGGGCGGCATGCGCCGCTGTCGTGGCTGCGGTGATGCGCGCTGAAGCTTCCCTCAACACCTTGCTGCCCAAATACGCCAGCCAGGTTGCGGTGCGCGACAGCGGACTGCTGCGCGAGCTCTGTTTCGGTACGCTGCGCCACTATCCCGCCCTGCAGGTCATTCTCGAGCAGCTGCTGGAAAAACCCATCAAGGCCAAGGAGGCGGAAGTCAGCGCCCTGCTGATGACCGCCCTGTACCAGATCCGCGAATTGCGCACCCCTGACCACGCCGCGGTCAACGAGGCCGTCGCCGCACTCAAGGCGCTCGGCAAGCCCTGGGCCAAGGGACTGGTGAACGGCGTGCTGCGCCGCTATCTGCGCGAGCGGGAAGCCATCGATGCGCGCTGCGCCGGCGACAGCCGCTACGATCATTCGCACCCGCGCTGGCTCGAAGCGCTGCTGCGGGAAGCCTGGCCCGATGCGGCCGACGCCATCATGGCAGCCAACAACCAGCGCCCACCCCTGTGCCTGCGGGTCAACCGACTGCGCAGCTCGCGGCAAGCCTATCTGGCTCTGCTCGCCCAGCACGACATCGCCGCCACCCCCGCGGCGCTGTCCAACGACGGTATTTATCTCGCCCAGCCCCGCGATGTGAGCGAACTGCCTGGTTTCGGCGAAGGACTGGTGAGCATTCAGGATGAGGCGGCGCAACTCTGTGCCGCACTGCTCGCCTGTGCGGCAGGGCAGCGCGTGCTCGACGCCTGTTGCGCGCCGGGAGGCAAAACCTGTCATCTTCTCGAAAGTACGCCACAGATCGGTGAACTGCTCGCCCTCGATGTCGATGCCGGGCGCCTGGCGCGGGTCGAGGACAACCTGACGCGGCTCGGCCTGCGCGCACGGACGCTGGCCGCGGACGCCGCCGACCCCGCAACCTGGTGGGATGGCACATTCTTCGATCGCATTCTCCTCGACGCGCCCTGTTCCGCCAGTGGCGTGATCCGCCGCCATCCGGACATCAAGCTGCTGCGTCAGGCCGGCGACATCGCCAGGCTGGCCGCGACCCAGTTCGACTTGTTGAGCGCGCTATGGCGAACGCTGAAGCCCGGTGGCAGACTGCTCTACGCAACCTGCTCCGTGCTGCCCCAGGAAAATGATCAGGTCATCGCGCGCTTCGCCGCGGCCACTGGCGACTGCGCAATACTTGCGATTCCGGAATCCTGGGGCGTCGCCACCGCGCACGGCAGGCAACTGCTGCCGACACCCGGCGGCAGCGATGGTTTCTACTACGCATTGCTCTCCAAGACCCCGCAACCGGGAAGCGAGCCCTCAGCATGAAGATCGTCATCGTCGGCGCCGGGCAGGTCGGCGGAACATTGGCGGAACACCTGGCCAGCGAGGCCAACGACATTACCGTGGTGGACATCGACGAAGAACGGCTCCACAACCTTCAGGACCGGCTCGACATTCGCACCGTGCACGGCATGGGCTGCCACCCGGACGTGCTGCTGCGCGCCGGCACCGAGGATGCCGACATGCTGGTCGCGGTCACCAGCAGCGACGAGATCAACATGCTCACCTGCCAGGTCGCCTACTCCCTGTTCCGGACCCCCACCAAGATCGCCCGCATCCGCGCCGCCGGCTACGCCAATGCGCGCTGGCGCGACAAACTGTTTGCGCCGGAAGACATTCCCGTGGACGTGGTGATCACACCGGAGAGCGTGGTCACCGAATATATCCGCCGCCTGGTGGAGCAGCCCGGCTCGCTGCAGGTGCTCGATTTCGCCAACGGCAAGATGCAACTGGTTGCGGTGCGCGCCATCGAGGGCAGCCCCCTGGTCAACCATGAGCTGCGCTCGCTGAAGGAGCACATCCCCAACGTGGACTGCCGGGTCGCGGCAATCTTTCGCAAGGACAAATCCATTTTCCCGGTGGGCGATACCGTCATCGAGCCCGGTGACGAGGTTTTCTTCATCGCCGCGAAAAAGAATATCCGCCAGGTCATGGGCGAGCTGCGCCACCTGGAGGCTCCCTACCAGCGCCTGGTGATCGCCGGCGGTGGCAACATCGGCTACCGCCTGGCGGCGGCCATGGAGAAGGATTACAACATCAAGGTCATCGAGGCATCCAGGGCGCGCTGCGAGTTTCTCGCCGAGAATCTCTCGCGAACCGTGGTGCTCAACGGCCTGGCGACGGACCAGGAACTGCTGCTCGAAGAAAGCATCGACCGCACCGATCTGTTCCTTGCGGTCACCAACGACGATGAAGTCAACATCATGGCCTCGTTGCTCGCCAAGCGCCTGGGCTGTCGCCGCGTGATGACCCTGATCCAGAACCCCGTGTACGCCAATCTGATGCAGGGCGGGCAGATCGACATCGCCATCTCCCCCCAGCAGGCCACCACCAGCCTGTTGCTCACCCACGTGCGCAAGAGCGGTGCCATCAGCGTCCACTCGCTGCGCCGCGGCGCCGCCGAGGCCCTCGAAATCATCGTCCACGGCGACGAAAAAAGCTCCAAGGTGGTGGGGCGCGCCATTCGCGACATCAAATCACCACCGGGGGCGACGCTCGCCGCGCTGGAGCGCGACGGCGAGGTCATCGTCGCCCACGGCGACACCGTGATTCGCAGTGGCGACCATGTGATTGTGTTCGTGGTCGACAAGCGCCGCATCAAGGACATCGAGCGGCTTTTTCAGGTCGGTTTCACCTTCTTCTGAGCGCGGAGCGCGGCCATGCACACATCGATGGTTTCCAAGA
>Ga0265293_10004083_pt1 | contig 26213 bp, 23 predicted proteins | sample Munlanlewell138R_FD_192505 | JGI IMG/M metagenome (GOLD analysis project Ga0265293, IMG submission 192505) | Leachate microbial communities from a municipal landfill in Southern Ontario, Canada - Leachate well 138R | ecosystem: Engineered > Solid waste > Landfill > Unclassified | place: Canada...
AGTTTTTTAAGCGACTACCACACTATATTTAAATTGCGCCCTATGTTTTAACAACTATATAAGGGGGAAACATACTCTTTGTTTCCCCCTTAAACCCCCTTCTTTCTCATAATTTTCCACTGAACTTATTTAACTGATAAATATATATTGTGAGTTTCAAAAAAACTGCCGTTTTATTTTCCCCCATTTGGATATTTTATTTATTATTATAGGGAACTAACAAGCATAGTTCCCTAACTAATATACAAGTCATCATAATATAATTTATAAATGGCAAAGTATTAAGATTATAGCACCTTTGCGAGAAACTCTTTTAAGCGGGGGTGTTTGGGGAATTCAAAAAACTCGGCGGGTGTGCCTTGTTCAAGAATTTTGCCCTCTGCCATAAAGAGTACACGGGTAGCAACTTCCTTTGCAAAGTTCATCTCGTGGGTGACTATTACCATTGTCATACCTTCGTCGGCAAGCTCTTTTATTAGCGACAGCACTTCACCCACCATTTCGGGGTCAAGTGCGGAAGTCGGTTCGTCAAAGAGCATTACTTCTGGGTTCATTGCAAGCGCTCGAATGATTGCAATTCTTTGTTTTTGACCGCCGGACAGCGTTGCAGGGTATGAGTTTGCCTTTTCCTCAAGCCCTATGCGTCTTAGTAAAGAAATAGCGTTTTCTTTTGCTTGACTCTTTATTTGTGACAGCTTGGTGCTAGGCTTTTCGGCGGTAATCGTGAAGTTTTTATTGAATAACTTCTTGATTTTTTGCAATAGGTACTTTGTTTGCGTTTTTCTCAAGTGTGATTTTGCAATGTGAATTGGTGTTAGTGTGATATTTTTTAGCACGGTTAGGTGAGGGAATAAATTGAAGTGTTGGAACACCATACCCATTTTTTCACGATGAGCGTTTATGTTTGCGCCCTTTGTGTTTAACGGCACGCCCTTGAAAGAAATTGTTCCCGAAGTGGGTTTTTCCAAAAGGTTAAGGCAGCGCAAAAATGTGCTTTTGCCCCCGCCCGAAGGTCCGACAATCGCCACTTTTTCTCCTTGCTTGATTGTTTCGGTGATATCCTCTAGAACAAGGAGAGAACCAAACTTTTTGTATAAATTATTAGCGTTTATCACTTTTTCTCAACCTCGCTTCCATTAATTTGATTAAAATCGTAATGATTATTACTAGCACTAAGTAGGTGAGCGCAAGCATTAGGTAGGGTACAATATATTCATATGTGCTATCTGCTATTGACTTAAACGCTTTGGTTAGGTCTACCACGGCAATAAAGCTTACGACAGAGGTCTCTTTAATTAGGGCGATAAATTCGTTACCCAAGGTGGGCAAAATATTTTTGATTGCCTGCGGCAAGACGATTTTAGACATCGTTGCCGTGTATCCAAGCCCCAAGGAGCGCCCTGCCTCCATTTGTCCGCTGTCTACGGAGAGAATGCCGCTTCGCATTATCTCCGCAATGTATGCGCCGCTGTTCATACCAAATACTGCTATGGCAACATATATTTCGTTGACCCTAAGCCCCAATGCGGGGAATAGTATATAGTAAACAACCAATAATTGTACAACTATCGGCGTGCCACGGAAAACTCCCACATAAATATCGGAAAGTTTGGCAAGTATCTTTACCACAACATTATCCCGTGGCACAACTTTTGCGGATGCGAGCAAAGTACCAATAGCGATACCGATTAATAAGCCGAGTACCGCTATAAGTATTGTGGCTCTTAGTCCGCTTATTACCGTTTTATAACCATCATAGGTGATAAACTCTCTTACAAAGATTTCCCAACTTGACATTTTGCTCCTTAGCCGTTAAAGGCTGCTGCAATAAGTTTGGCAGGCATTTCGTCTATGATAACAAAGTCGACATTGCCGTTTATTAACGCTTGAACTGCAAGAGCGCCTGTGGTGTATTCTAAAACTGTGATGTTGCTAAACCCGTCAAAGCCCCAATCTTCGTCGCCCGCTGCATAAAACTTACCTGTCGTTCCCGCTTGCACGCCCACCTTTTTGTTGCTTAAAGATAAAAGCTTCTCCTCAATTGCCTCTGCGGTAGTAAGCTCGTCAAAGGTGGTGTCACTTACTTTTGTCACTATCATTTGCGATGCGTTATAATAGGGAGCGGCAAAGTTAACTGTTTCTAAACGCTTAGCGTTTACCGTCATACCCGCCATACCGATATCGGCATTACCTCCCCCAATAGCGGGGATAATCGTGTCAAATTCCATATCATCTATTACAAGTTCTTTGCCAAGCTCATCTGCAAGCAGTTTGGCGATTTCCATATCTACCCCAGCAAAGCTGTTGCCCTGCTTGTATTCAAACGGAGGGAACGCCGCATTGGTAGCAACAATAAGTTGGTCTTTTGAGCTGTCTTTTGCGGCAGAAGTAACGGGCGTAGGTGTGCCGTCACCAAAATATTTGTCCAAAATAGCATCAAATGTGCCGTCTGCCTTTATTTTGGCAAGAAAAGTGTTTACTTCGTCAAGAAAATCGTCATTGCCTTTGGCAACTGCAAAAGCGTATTCTTCCTCGGTGAGGGAAACTTCGATTACTTTTACCTGTTCTTTCTCGTTGCAGGCGATAAGGGTAAGGCTTGCGGTTATAGCAAGTATGACTACCATAATAACTACTGTAAGTTTTTTCATAATGATTGCTCCTTGTTGTGAGTTTGGTTTTGAATTTTTTCTAAGTATACAGCATATTTATGAATAATGCAAGCGTTTTATGCAATAAAATAAAATATTTTTAATATTTTATTCATTATGAGATTGGCATCGCTATCTTCATATTGTTCCTGCGTGTGCGTGTATATTTATAAGATATATTGTGCAATTATTTATTTTATGGTATAATTCGTGTATGAACAAAAGATACCAAATATTCATTATCATTCTGGCGATTGTCTTTGCCGCCCTTATGGTTTCCTGTGCGGGTACGAGAAGTATTGAGTTTTTGCAGGAGCAATATATTATTTATTTGGATGAGGGAGCGGAGCTTACCCCTCAAGTTTATGTGCGTCCCAAAAGTAGCGACTATACAATAACTAGCTCCAATACAGCGGTTTTAGAGGTGTTAGATGGCGGGAAAGCTGTTCGTGCAGTATATCCTGATGCCGCTGCAACTATCACGGCGACATCGGGCGAACTGTCTGTAACGGCGATGGTGATTATTTACAGACAGCGTCAAACGGTTGTTCCTATCATCCCCAAAGAAACCTTTACCGTATACTTCGACACGGACGGGCGAGGCGGTATTGCGCCGCAAGAGGTAATTCCCGGCGGTCGAGCGGAGCGCCCCGAGGGCTACGAGCACCAAGATAACATTATTGTTGGTTGGTTTACCGATGAGGAGTTTGAAAACGAGTATGACTTTACTTCCCCCGTCACGGAGGACATCACATTGTATGCCCGTTGGGAGACGGGAGAGGCAACCTTTCAGTTTGTAACCAGAGAGGACGGCGTATATGTTAGGGGCTTGAGATATACTAGCATTGAATATGACGATATTATTATTCCCCAAGAGGACGATGTGGGCAATCCCGTTGTGGGGATAGACGAGCAGGCGTTTTACCGTGCGTCCACAGGGAGCAAGACCAATATAGTTAAGTTTACTAGCGTGGTTATACCCTCTACGGTAAAAGTGATAGGAAAGGAGGCATTTACCGGCATCACTACCCTTACCGCCGTATACTTCGACGGGGACAGCGAGCTAACCACAATAGGGGATAGCGCATTCCAAAACTGCAACGAGCTCACCGACCTCACCCTGCCCAATGGTCTTACTACAATTGGCGCATCGGCTTTTTCGGGGGCGAAAAAACTAAACATAACAAGTTTACCCGCAGGGCTTAGTGTGCTAAGCGAAAATGCCTTTAATAGCACTGCTACGGAGTCGGTGGACTTAAAAAATGTTACGCATATAAAACAACAAGCTTTTTACGGCTCACGGGTGACGACAATACTAAATTCTGGCAAGTTGGAGCAGCTTGGCAAGAATGCGTTTTTAAACACCCCTTGGTGGCTTGCAAAAAGACAGGCAGGCGGGGGAGCGGATAAACCCATATATTTGCACGACAACATTCTTGTTGCCTACCATACAACCAGTCCAAGCAAGGCTTTTGATATCACAGTGAGCGTAAATACACGCTTGATTGCCGATGCTGTTTTTGAAAATGTAACACGAGGCACGATACGCTTTATCACACTCAATCCACCTAAGTTTGGCAGTTATGTTTTTAACGCAGAGAGCGTAGTTGTTGTGCCGCTAGCGGCACGGGAGACATATGCCGAGGCGCTCACGACTTTCCGCTATAAGCTTTACTCCGTGGAAACTGTGCTTGACCACCTTGAAATATTTGTAAATGCTTACACAGCGGCGCACCCTCAAAGGGTGGAAGTGATAATTAACAAATACAAGTCGGAAAGCGTACCCACAGAGTACGCACAAAGGCTAGATATCAAGACTGCGCTTTATGATATGTTCCCCGAACGCAAGGCGGCAATAAATATACAGAGGATAAAGACATCTGCATTTTATAATATATCCAATTTAGCGACAGTAGTCTTGCCCCCACGGATATATAATGTGGATATAAACGCATTCAACCACCTGCCTGTATTTGGGCGGCTGCGCATAGAGGGCGAATACGGCGAAAATTATACCCCCAAAGGAACAACAGTAACGGTGGCAAGCAGCGCAATCAATCCCATACTTTCCCAAGACAGAGATTATTTTATCGAAGTACCAGAGAGCAAATTGAAGGAATACAAAGAGAGTCCCACAACAAGTTGGGGGCGGTATGCGTCTAAAATACAAGGGTATACCCCGTGAAAGCGGCACTTGTTTTGAACGGTAAAGAGGGCGAGTTTGCCGTAAAAGAGAATTTTATAATTTGCGCCGACGGTGGCTATAATCTGCTAAAAGACCGCAAACCCAATATAATAATAGGGGATATGGACTCAATAACAGGGTTGCCGTATGGTATAGAAGTTGTCAAGCATCCGCCCGAAAAAAACTTGACCGACGGCGAACTTGCCATTGATTGGGCAGTGAAAAACGGATATACCGACCTTGTAATATACGGCGCTTTGGGCGGGCGGATAGACCATATACTATGCAACCTTTCCTTACTTGCGTTTGCAAATCAGCGAGGGGCGGCGGCAAAGATAAAAAGTGACAGAGTAAATATTTATTACTATAAAGAGGGAATCTTTAATTTAAAGGCAAAAACAAGCGACTTAATTTCTCTTTTGCCCTATGGCGGCGGGGTATTGTTTAGCTACTCAAAAGGTCTAAAATATCCGCTAGATAACTTATCGCTCTCCCCCTTTCAAACAGGGCTTGGGCTATCGAATGTGGCAATAGATGAAAGTGTAGAAGTAGGTATACAAAAAGGCGCTGTCTTTGTTGTGCATCACAAGTAAATAACAAAGTCACTTCACTATCGACTAACAACAAATAGCACACATTTAAACTAATAAAGCTAGGGTTAAAAATAAAAAACGCACCTTTAAAAAATTGTGCGTTTTTTATTTGGATATTATTTTTATTAGTTTTTTATTTGGATATTATTTTTTTATTAACTTTTTATTTGGATATTAAGCGCCTGCCAGACTTTGAGGCAAACAAAAATCCGCCTGCAACTAAGGTGATTGCGATATCTGCAAATACAAAGGTATTGTATAGCAGCCCCCACGCTACGGGCGAAAATGCATCAGGAGCATATGAGCCAAAGACGAGAATGCCGGATATTGCGTGTGCGGCATAGCGGAAAATTGATGCTAAAATACCGCCGGCAATAAAGTTAAGTAAGGGGCTGCGCTTAAATAATTGCACTTCTCTAAAAATGCCCGCAAGTCCGATACCTGCAAATGCTAGCGGATAGTCTAGCAAAAACTGCAAGGGATGCACTATCCACGGGTCTTGGATAGCCTGCAAAATGCCGTATATAAAGCCTGCAACAACACCTTTTCTTATGCCAAACTTATAGGAAAACACGATGAGCGGAAGCAGGCTTGCAAAGGTGACCGAGCCGCCTTGCGGCAGTTTGAACAATCTAAAGTAGGAGAGCGCAAAGCTAAGCGCAATGGATACCGCCGCATACACCAATGCTTGGGTTTCCCTTCCCAATCTTTTTTTGCCAAAAACAAGCGGGAGAGCAATTAATATGGCAAGGAGTATGACCACCGACACAATTAGCCCTGCAAGCACGCCACCCGAAAAGCTTGCATAAATATACTGTTTGAGCGGGTCTAAAAACACCATAAACAGGATGTATATGGTTGTGAGGATAAACGAACCCATAGTATATATTTGCAGCTTATCTTTTTTAAAGTGTGCTACAAAAAACAAGCCAACAGCAAGAACAAGGGTGAGGAGCAAGAGGGACAGTATTGGATAAAAAAGCGCAGGATTAAAAGCGCCCTCCACTTTATTTTCCTCAATACTTAGGGTGAGAAATACCGTGCTTGTCACCAGCGAAAAGCCAATGATTATCCCCCCAACATAGTTGTAAAAGGCAGGCAAACGCTCACTGTTGATACGGCGAATCACCACACCAACAACGCCAATAATCACAATAGCGGCAAGAGCTGCATAGAACAGGGATTGTACTATTTTGTCAAACATAAAGCCTCCTCCGCTAGATAAAACACGGTAAGACTTGAGGGGTTTTTTTCAAAAAAAGCGATAACCTTGCAAACAAAAAAGCCCGCAAGAGATTATCTTTAAGGGCTCATACCAAGCTATTACCTATTTGGGTAAAGGGCATTCCTTTCGTGAGTATCAACTCCATCAAGTTCAAAGGGTGTAATCTCAGACAGCTACCCTAAGCTGTCACCCCTAGCGGTGTATTAATTTATATCCATATTATATAGCTATATTCCTTCAAAGTCAAGCGGCTGCATCTTTTTGATAAAATACTTCACTCCATCTACTGTTTGCAAAACTCTAACAATCGTGAACGAGCTACTCTCTTATACTACAACCGCTACCGCAAGCGCAAGTTTTTCAAAGGACTTGTGCTTTTTTTTCTGCCCCCGTATTTTTTATATAGATTTCTTTTAATATAATTAGGGAACTTGTGCTTTTTAGTTCCCTAATAACCCTCCTTTCTCATATTTTCCTCATATTATTAAAGTTATAACATAGTTCTATCGCTATTTTGTGAGCATTCAACCGTTAGTTTCCCCCTTATCTTTAGGAGTCGCTAGTCGCTCCTAAAATATAAAATAAAATATCCATACGGGGGAAAACAGAGAGGTAGCCTTGTTCACTACAAACAAATGGTTATCGACAAACCATATCAAAGGTGGAAAGTTATGAGAAAGAATGGGGTTTAAGGGGAAAAAAATTCATCAAAAATCTGCTGCTGCCGCACTTTTTACAACTTACATAGAGTTATTTTTAAGAGAGGATAAAAATATGTTTATCCCAAAATCCTCTTGCCAATTTGCTACTGCCGTACCTTATCCAACATTAAACGGGGTTTGCAGAACACAACAATATTTATAAAAAATTCTATAAATCAAATATCCAAATGGGGGAAAATAAAACGGCAGTCTTTTTCACTACAAACAAATGATTAGCGACAAGCCTTATAAAAGGTGGAAAGTTATGAGAAAGAAGGGGGTCTAAGGGGGAAACAAAGAGTATGTTTCCCCCTTGTAGAGTTATTAAAACATAGGGTACAATTTTAACATATGGCGATAGTTCGCTTAAAAAACCACCGTTACCGCAAGCGTTAACTTTTCAAATTATCTGCAATTAATTTTTGCGCCCTATGTTTTAACTATACGCATCTTTTTGCGTCTTTTGGGTGTCTTTGAACGGCTAGCGGGGCTTGTAAGCCCAAATGCTCCCTATCGTACCGCTTGTACGATTTCGGGAGCATTTCCGTTCAAATGCACCTCAAAAACCACCCAAAAACCTGCTGCCGCCGTACCTTATCAAGCTTAAACAGGGTTATTGCGGTGTTCGCTATCCGCTCCGTATTATAATATTATACCTCAAAACGAAAGATAAGAAAAAGCAAGAAAAGATAAAACTTAAAGAAACCCATATATAATATAAATAAAAAGACTTCTACCCCTCCAGACGGGAGGGGTTAGAGGTAGATAATACTACATATAACGATTGTGGGGTGGGGCGGAGTTGCGGGTCAAACGCCGCCTCGGAAAGGGCGTTTGGCGGCTTTTTTGTATTACTTTTTTGCCCGAATTGCAAAAAAGTAATAATTATATAAACAACAAAAGGAATATTTAAAGTTTCTTTTGTTATTTCTATAGCCAAATATTACAAATAATAATCAATCATAAATTGTTATTTAGCTTATACAACTCGAACGAAAATTGATATTGACAACAGAAGGTCGAAAAGATATAATATAATTAGCAATATGCTAATATGGGGGAGTGTTGCCGCCTTATTTTTTTTTGGGGGGGGAGATTAGCGTTGTGTTCTTTTTAATAGGAATCAGTGTAGTTGTCCTAGCCTTGACTTTTGGCATAAGTTTAAGACTTTATATTACTTGAGGTCTTATCTGCCTTGTATAAGTGGCTCAAAACAACAAAAAAGCACACAAATATTTTTTTTAATTTTTATGCAAAGGGCAAAAGCTATTTTTTGTTTTTTGGGACATTTTATTTAATTCACGAATATGTTGGTGGGGGAGATTGAATCTTATGGAAACGGATTTTATGGAAAAAATGGCACGGGACTACAACCGTGAGTTAAGAATGGGAGTTGCGGGCACAAGTGAGAGCCTGCTTAGGGATTGTTTGGATATTGTAGAGCGCCAACTCGACCTTATTATTGCGTGGCTGCAATGCGGAAGGCTTTGCAACCGTGCGCTTTCCTATCTTGAGAGTCTAAAACGCACTTCTTTGCGGGAGTTGAATGCGCTTTTGGGCAATAATGATGTTCCTGCATACAGAGAACGCAGGAGGTCAGAAACAAATATGTTCAATAGGTTGGTGGACTTGCAAATTGAGCTTTTTATTGCGCTAGACCGCCTAAAGGAAAGCGGCGCAGAAGTGGATGATATCCTTGAAATAGAAACCCGTGCCTTGGGTATTATGGGGGTTATTCGCTAAAAAGCTCCTGCCACTCATCGGTTAAGGACAAATCTATAAGTTCAGTTTTTCTTGCCAGCTTATCCAGACGGGTCTTGTACCTATTGTCTGTGAGGGCAAGTACTGCTGCGCTTGTTGCCGATGACAGCACGGGCTTTGCCGCTATGCCGTGGCTATTAAATAAAGATTCTACTTCGGGTGCGCCCTCACCTTGCAAGAATATTTTTTCCGCCCCAAAGTGACTAACAAAATATTTTGCCGTTGCAACCAATGCCCTATCCCTAAAGCCGTCGTCCTCCGTGCCTATTGATGCGGCAATAATGCTTTCGGCTTTGTATAAAAACAGTCCTTGTCCGCAAAGTACTGTTAGGGAGTTTTCCTCCGCATCCAAGAGTTCTAGGAGCGCATCACTGCCCACCCTATTATTGGGAACGGGAGGAATATATACGGTTTCTGACGGCATATCAAAGCGGGATGCGGCAAAGACCTCTCCCCTATTTTTGGGAGGGGGCGCATCCATAAAAAGTGATATGAGCGGCGGCTCTCCCGCCACAAGGATAGTTTCTGCCTTTGCCAACTTGTATTTTTCAAAAAACTCCACAGAGTACTTGCCAACCACGGCTCTCAAGCCCAATACGCTTTGTTCGGGGAGCGGCAAAACTACACTCTCCACTTCATCCTCGCCCACAAGCATAACCTCTATGCCGCTACCTTGCAAGATTGCCGCTATCTGCGGATAATCAATGCGTGCCGCACGGGGGGCAAGGGGCAGGTAGCACTCTATTTCTATGTCATACTCTATTGTCTTGTCGCAAGCTAAGCGCATACCTCTTTGGATATCGCTGTCGCTGAAAAACCGCCTATCCAAGTTGGTAGGCGGTAGGTCGGGCGCAAGAATACGGCATTTGCCGCAAATACCTTTGCCGCCGCAAGGGAAGTATCTACCCTTTGCAGTCAATATGTCTTTTAGATTGCCGTTGGTATTTTCTCGTCTTATTTTCATTTTATTTTTATAATATATAATCACCCAATTGTAAAACTTTTGGGAAATTATATTGGCGGTTTATGTTAAGGGCAAGAAATACTCCACGCACACAGCTGAAGTACTTGTCGTTGGTGTTTGCGCTATTTCGTGCGCCGATGTGACTATTTCGCCAAAAGTATTACCTGCGAAAAACATATAGCCAGCGCCTGACTCGCCAAGGTCTATCACCACATTATCGCCTACGGTGAGAACATCAGCGCCGAATGCCTCAATATTAAATAGGTCAGTAAACACCGTGTCTTGAGGAATGAAAGTTTCGCCGCTTATAACAAGAGTTGTGCCGCTTTCAAACAAGCCCTCAATTTTAAGCAAGTTTAGCATTTCTTGATTTAATACAGGTGAATTATAGATGATGCGTGCGGGCGACATATTAAGGGCGGCGGACGGGTCATTTGCGATATCTATGTAGCTTTGTACAAGTTGGTCGGGGGTTTGGTTGTATACATAGGCTTTGGTTTCGGGGCTGCTGGTTGACATATCTATTGTATACACGCCCACGGCGCTCAAGCGATATATTGAGGAGTCGCTCAATGCAGATGCCAAAGCGGCGGGCAAAACGGCAAGGGGTGTGTTGGGAGCAACAAGTCCCAAAACTCCGCTAGAATAATTGCGGAACACATTTTTTACCTCTAAGCCTGCCAAAGAGGCGTTTAAGTCTGAGCTTGTTAAATAAGTATCTTTTAGCGCAATGAGGATAGGCTCTGATGTTTCGTCATCTATCGTGATGATTTCGCCAAGCTTAGTTTCGGCAATAACTCCGCCAAGGTTAAGCCCAATTTGGGAGACCTTTGAGTGTCCTAGCCGTTTTATCAGTATGTGGCAGTCGGATGCATCGGTGTCTATTGCGTCCGACACGGTCATATCCTCTACCTTCTGCCCCAAATCGTCCAGAGTAGCGTCGCCCAAGTAAGTCCATATATGGCTACCTTCGGGAGTATCTATAAGCTCACTTACAGGGGTGACCTTTAGCCCGTCCGACAAGCTTTGGGTTTTTGGGGTAACCCCGTCCTCCTCATATTGGGTTACGAGGGTGCAATCTTGCAAAGCAAACAGAACTTTGGGAGAGGTTTCGTCTATCGTCATTATTTCTTTAAGGGCAAGAGCGTCCAAAGTTTCTTGCAAGCCCGTGCCAAGCTCGCCCACTTTGAGGTGTAAAAACTTGTTTATCAAGTCGCCCTCACCCGGCTCGGTTATGATTTCCGACAGTTCAAGGTCATCAATAATTCCGTCCATATCATTGGAAAACTCGGATATTTCAACCTTGCCTAATTTTTGGAGCAAAGCGCTTGATGCGGGCGCATCTTCGGTGGCATCCTCATCATAAGTCACATATATAAAAGAATCTAAAGAGTAGGTGTCCAAACCGGAAAATGCAGTATTTATGGGAGTAGCCAAAAATGTTTCATTTTGGAATATGGGAAAGTCGGGAAACTCCATACCAAAGGTATCTGCAACATTGCCCACCGTCATATGTTGGGTAATCGCCTCGCCAAGATTTGGGAAAGTGCTTGCTTTGGTTACATTCTGCGGCACGCCAAGCTGATTGTAGAGAAGATTGGATATGGTATTTATTCCCATTGTCGATTCTATTTCGCCAATCGTTTTATTTTTATAGTCCATTACCGTGCCGGCAACCGTACCCACATAATTGTAAATGCTTTGGTTGCGTACTGACTTGGGGATATTGGATGTGTCAAAACCTGTGTAGCGTGCGGCTAAATCGGCGGTTTTACCTACTCCGCCCTCACGGGTGATAAAATAGTAGCCCAAACCCGCCGTGCCGCCAATCACTAGCACAATGCCGACAATCACGCCTATCAAAAATGTAAAAACTTTACCAAGTTTCATAATTGATACCTCCTCCCTATATCTTTATACTTATATTTTAATCTTTGCAAGCAGGGATTTTAGGTCTACAAATCTTATCAACAAGGTATAGAGGTAGTTATGCTTTACAAAGAAGTTGGTGATATAGGAGCGGCTAATCACTTCGTTTACGGGCGACATAAAGGTAAAGTCCTCTAGGAGTTGGAATACCGTTAGCAATACAAGCATAACGACTACCCCAAGAGCAACACCAAATATTGCGCCAAGAAATTTATCAACAAAGTGTAATACATATAAGCTAGAGGCAACTTTTTTGAGGAGCGCAAAGAGAATGGACACCAAGATTCTTGCCACAATGAGAACGACTATAAATGTTGCCACCAAAATAATTAGTGTGGCAATAGATGCGGTGATAGCTTTTATCATATAAACGCTTTCTTCGCTTTCGAGCGCACTTTCAAAAACAGGTTTTAAATAATTTTGCAAGTTGAGCGATGAAAACAGCAAATTACCCTCAAATATTTTGTCGTATTGTTGGTATTCGCCGTCCTTGTCTATAAATGCAAGCTCTTTGCCGTCCTCGTGACCAAAGTCGTAATAGGTTACGACGGTATTGGGTTCGTCAAGACGAGATTCTATGCCGGGCTGAATTGCATTGGCAAGCTGTTCGTCCCATTGGGTGTTTGCGGTTATCACGGTGGTTAGCGGTGATGTGGCAAATACAGCTACAACAAGCACCAAAATAGAGGCGATTAAGCCTTTACTCATTTTTACAAACCCTTTTTTGATGCCTACAATTAGCGCAATAAGCAGTATAAACACCAAAAGCACATCTGCAACGATACCCATAATATTGAATAAGTTTAAGTTTGATAGTCCGGACATTGTACCCTCCGAAACAAAGTTTATTAATAGTAGCATATAAATATAATTATCTATAATATTTGAATTATACCACTAAGGTTAATAAATTGCAAGAGCATATACATAGAATATTTAGGCTATTGATGGTAATAATTAAGAAAATTAGGGCGGGAGGATTGGCTTGGGGATACCTGTTGTAGTTTGTATTGGTACGGCAAGCGTTGCTGGAGATAGTTTAGGACCAATGGTTGGCGACATCTTGCGGGAGAAATATAATGTGCGAGCTTATGTTTACGGCGGAATGAAACAGCCGGTAAACGGTATAAACTATCACACATATATAGAACACATAAAATCCCGCCACAACAAAAGTTTGATTATAGCCGTGGATGCTTGCGTGGGCGAACCTAACGATGTGGGCAAAATAAAGTTTACCGCAGGCGGAGTAGCGGCGGGGGGAGCACTCAACAAAAACTTTGAAAAGGTGGGCAATGTAGGCATTCTTGGGGTGGTTGCGGAAAGGGAAAAGGATAATTTAAAGGCATTAATGGGTGTGTCTTACCATTTGGTGGAAAATATGAGCCGCACAATTGCCTACAAAGTATATAAATTATTACTCAAGTGGGAAATCATTCGTCCCTACACAAAAAGAATACAAATAAAACAATCACAATTTCCATTGCGAAAACAGCGTGAATATGATATAATTTAATAACTATTTTTACGGTAAGGATATGTGATGAACTCTGTAAATAACAGGAAAACTTTTTTTCTTATAGCTATAATGATATTGGCAGTCATACTTTTGGCTGTATTTTTGATGAATCAGGGCAACAAACCCGATGTATTATCCGAAAGTGAGCTGCTTGACGGAATTGTAAAAGAGGATGAAGACCCCAATAAAATTATTGGGATAATCTTTGTGGGCGACTACGAAGTAAGTGCGCTGTACTTAAAAGATGAGGACAAACTTCAAGACTTTAAGGATGGCAAGTTCAAGTCCGCCACCTCTGTGGTTACCGGGCGTACCTCTTTTATAGATAGATTGCACGAGCTAGACGGCGACAGGATTGCCTATTACGACCTAAACAACCCCGGGCAGAATGCGTGGAACTACATTATCCCCGTATTGTCCGTACTTATGCTTGGCGGGTTTGTCATATTTTTGTTTGTTTATATGCGTGGCAATAAGGGCGCAAACAGCACTATGAACTTTGGCAAAACCAAGGCAAGGGTAGCTACGGCAGTCAAAGTACGCTTTAACGATGTTGCGGGCGCAGAGGAAGAAAAAGAGGAGCTAAAGGAAGTAGTAGAATTCCTAAAGTCGCCCAAAAAGTTCCGTTCTGTGGGCGCAAGGATACCCAAAGGCGTGCTTTTGGTGGGAAGTCCGGGTACGGGCAAAACCCTCTTTGCCAAGGCAGTAGCGGGCGAGGCAAGCGTGCCTTTCTTTTCGATAAGCGGCTCAGACTTTGTGGAGATGTTTGTTGGTGTGGGCGCATCCCGTGTTAGAGATTTGTTTGCGCAGGCAAAAAAGAACCAACCTTGCATAGTGTTCATAGATGAGATTGATGCGGTGGGCAGAAAGCGTGGCGCAGGTCTTGGCGGCGGCAATGACGAGAGAGAGCAAACGCTTAACCAACTGCTTGTGCAAATGGACGGCTTTGATGAAAATGACGGTGTTGTAATAATGGCGGCAACCAACCGTGCCGATGTGCTAGACCCCGCACTGCTCCGCCCGGGGCGCTTTGACCGTCAAGTATATGTAAATATGCCCGATGTAAAGGGCAGAGAGGGCATTTTCCGTGTGCATAGCCGCAACAAGCCCCTTGCCCCCGATGTGGACTTTAAAAACTTAGCCCGCCTAACAACAGGGTTTAGCGGCGCAGATATAGAAAATGTGTTAAACGAGGCGGCAATCTTTGCCGCAAGGGAGAGCCGCTCTGTTATTTTGATGAAAGATATTCAAGAGGGCATCAACAAGGTGATAGCAGGACCGCAAAAGCGCTCCCGTGTCGTTACTGAGAAGGATAAGCGTATCACCGCCTATCACGAGGCAGGACACGCTATTGTAGGCAAGTTAATGAAACATTGCAACGCTGTGCAAGAAATATCTATCATTCCCCGTGGTATGGCGGCGGGCTACACAATTTCACGCCCAGATACGGACGATAACCATATCACCAAAAATCAACTCAATGACGACATTGCTATGCGGCTTGGCGGACGGGCGGCGGAAGAGATTGTTATACACGATATCTCTACCGGCGCATCCCAAGACCTCAAACAAGCAACGGGCATTGCAAGAAAAATGGTGACTGAATGGGGTATGAGCGATGCTCTGCCCAACCTATTCTTTGGCGGCGAACAAGAGGTATTTATTGGGCGTGACTATCAAACGCAGGCAAGTTACAGCAACGAAGTTGCATCAATAATTGACAAGGAAATCCGCAAAATAATAGATAATAACTATGCCCGTGCGCTCCAAGCCTTAAAGGAGCATGAGGGCATTATGCACGATACTGTGAGGTTGCTGTTTGAACACGAAACTATTTATGGCGACGAGCTAGACAAGCTGTTCGAGGGCGCAACCATGGAAGAAGTAACCGCATACATTGCAGACAAAAAGCAGACGCAAGAAAAGATAGCCGAGGAAAGAAGGCGGGAAGGCGGAGTATTTGGCAATCCCGAAAAAATCATAGTTCCCGAGCCTCAACCAAGTGCAACCGAGCCTAAAATACGCTAACCCACCCACTATTTTAAAAAACAAATATCTAAAAAAAGGGCGCTTGCCCTTTTTTATTTTTGCGGTTATTTATATGTAATTTTTAAATATTCAAACTCAAAAATTCTAAAGCGAACCCGTGGCTATATAGGTAAGGAGAGCCAATGCACCGCCCACAACAACTTGCAAGCCCAAATAGATAAGCAGGGAATAGCGCCCCGGCAAGGTGAATGGATAGTGCCATTTGCCGTTTAGCTTTGGCAGTAGAGATTGCTTTTTACGATACAGGAGCGGGGCTATTGTTGCGCCCAACATAAAGAAGGCAAAGAAGGGCAGGAGCGGGAAGTAGTCCGCCGTAAGCGGGAAAAACTTGGTGCTATATATAAAGATACCTTCAAACACCGTGTTGGTGTTAATAGAATTAGCTAAGGTTGCCGAGCCAAACGGCGCATTATATATGGAATTGAATACAAAAAGCAAGACGGTAATCACGGCGGAAACAGCGGGCAATACCCACTTGATTTTCTTTTTATTTATCAAGTTCACTACATACTCTATCCCCGAATAAAGCAACATACACGCAGCTAGGCAATGCAGTACCCCAAAGAGTATTAGCACATTGCCCATTGCAAAAAACCGCTCTAAAATATAGGTTACGAGTGTGACAAGCAATGCGGCAAGAGTGATTTTTACCGCACGAATAAAATTGTTGCGGCTAAATCTTGTGCATATTCCCGCCACAAAAAAGAAGATAAAAACAAATACAGGCCACCAAAAAGCCCTAAGGTCGCTATGGCGGTAGTTAACAGCAAACTGCCTAAAGTTTTCTAACCACGCTACTCCGCTTTGCCGCCACGAACTGCCAAAAATATAAGCGGCATCAAACATCGTGTGGTCCCATACCACCATCAATATGGATAGACCTCTCAAAAAATCTAATTCCCACGCACGCTGTTTTATGGGCAGCCGCTCTTTTTTCTTATAAATCATAGTGCTTGTACTCCACTTTATGTAAAAGCGTCTTGCCGTCCACTATGCGAAACACCTCAAACCTATCGCTATATTCGTGTACTAGCGTGTCACGCTCCCTTGCGCTGTAATATATTTTGGGGCGCTCATAGTTCTCGGGTACTACGGGTTTGCTTTCTTTCGGTTTTTCGGGCGTTTGGGCTGCCTTTTTACGCCTTATTGGATACTCAATCACCCTTTCTGGGGGATAGCGCTCGGCATCGTCCGTAGTCTTATACTTGATAATATTTCCTTCTCGGTCTCTTTTCCAAACGGGATATCTATAACCTTCAATGATATTTTTAGACGGCTTTATCACAAGATTTCTAAACGCAATAACCAATGCGCAAGCCAATGTTATCCCAAAGCCCGCTATATATAGCCACGCATCTATGCTTTGGTCAAAGGGATTAAAATCAAAGGCAAAAAATAAGATTAGCCCAAACACCGCATATACAAATGGTATCCATAAGCCAAGCACCGTCATTACTCTAAAAAGTATGCGGAAAAAACCTTTAAAAAAGGTTACTATCGCTTTTAGGGCAGAGCCGGTTATCAACCCGTATGCGCATCCTTTTGGGGCATCTTTTTTCCTCTTATCCATTTGTTATCTTATCGTATCCGTACCCATATATTTTTGCAGTACTTCCGGCACGCTCACAGTGCCGTCTGCATTTTGGTAGTTTTCTAAAATAGCGGCAACCGTTCTGCCCACGGCAAGACCGCTGCCGTTTAGGGTGTGCAAAAGCTTTACCTTGCCGCTGCTGTCACGATAGCGTATATTTGCTCTGCGTGCTTGAAAGTCGGTAAAGGTTGAGCAGCTGCTTATCTCCACATACCTTTGGTAAGAGGGCATATATACCTCTAAATCATAGGTTTTTGCGCTGGAAAAGCCCACATCACCCGAACAAAGGGTGACCACACGGTAGGGAAGTTTGAGCGCCTCTAGTATTCCCTCTGCATCACGGGTAAGGCTTTCAAGCTCTGCCAAGCTGTCCTCGGGGCGGGCAAACTTAACAAGCTCCACCTTGTTGAATTGGTGCTGGCGTATCAGCCCCCGTGTGTCCCGTCCCGCACTGCCTGCCTCTGCACGAAAACACGCCGTATAGGCGCAGTACTTTATTGTCAAATCCGCCTCATTCAAAATATCCCCTCTGTGCAGATTGGTCACAGGCACTTCTGCGGTGGGAACAAGAAAATAATCAGTGCCGCTAATGGCAAACATATCCTCCTCAAACTTAGGGAGCTGCCCTGTGCCGTACATACTATCTCTGTTTACCATAAACGGGGGGAACACCTCGGTATATCCGTTTTGGGTGTGTGTGTCCAGCATAAAGTTTATTAGCGCACGCTCCAGCCTTGCGCCAAAGCCCCTATACACGGTAAACCTTGCGCCGGTGATTTTTGCGCCCTCGGAGGGAGAGAGTATCTTTAGCCTTTCGCCAATATCCCAATGCGCTTCGGGCAAAAAGGAAAACTCACGAGGGGCAATAGGCGAGCGCCGCACCTCGGGGTTGTCGTCACTATCTTTCCCAAAGGGAACGCTTGCATCAAGGAGGTTGGGTATGCTATACATAATCTCTGCGAGTTGTTCCTCTATTTCGGCAAGTCTGGCGTCAAGCACCTTTATTTTATCTGCAACCGCCTTCATCTCCTCAATTAGTGAAAGGGCGTCTAGCTTTTCCCGTTTTAGTCGGGCAATTTCGCTGCTAACCGTGTTTTTTTGCGCCTTGAGCGCCTCGGTTTCCCCTATTGTCCGCCGTCTTTCCTGAGATAATTTAGCCGCCTCACCAAGGTCAAGAGCATTCCCTCTTTTTTTGAGGTTTTCGCTCACGGCATCCAAATTGTCTGCGACATATCTTAAATCTAACATACTGCCTCCGTTTCGCCAAATGAATTATTTATAATATAAATTATATTATACTATGTTTAACACTCCTTTTCAATCAAAATTTATCAAATACACATCGAGCGTTTGTCAATTTTGCATATTACTTTTGTTTATAGTTGCAAACTTTTTTCAAAACCCGCTCAAAAGCGGTTGTACAAAGCAAATAAAAGGGTAATAATTCCAAATACCCTATAACATTTTAAGATTTTAGGCGTTTTTACTTTACTTTTTGGGAGCGAACCTATATAATTATAAAGCGTTTTGTGTAAAATAATCATACACATTCCTTGCTCCCTCGGGAGCCATAAGTCCAAAAGGAGGTACTATATGAACAAATACCAAATGTTATTCATCATCGAAAACAGTCTTGACGACGAAGCTAAAGCAGCAACTGTGGAAAAATACAGCGAGCTTATAGTTTCGCTAGGAGGCGCTATTCAAACGGTAGACAAATGGGGAACACGCACTTTTGCATATCCCATAAACTACAAGACCGAAGGTTATTATGTATTAATCACATTCGAGTCAGACGGCGCAATTTTAGCAGAAATCGAAAGACAGATGAGAATAAGCGATAGTATTGTGCGCCAAATGATTACAAAAGTATAAGGAGAGAATAATGAATAAGGTTGTTTTGATAGGTAATCTTACTCGTGACCCCGAGTCAAACACGACGACTAGCGGCATTAGAGTCTGCAAGTTTACCGTTGCGGTAAATCGCAATTACAGCAGCAGCGACGGCTCAAGACCCACCGACTTTTTGCCCGTAGTTACATGGCGCAATCAGGCGGAGAACTGCGCAAAGTTTTTGCGCAAGGGCAGTAAAGTAGGGGTGTTTGGCTCTGTTCAAACAAGAACTTACGATGCACCCGACGGCACTAAGCGCACTTTTACCGAGATAGTTGCCGAGGAAGTACAATTTTTAAGCACAAGACAGGATGCGTTTGCGGATGACCTCCCCGACCTTCCCGAAGTGCAAGAAAGAAAGGCTAAGATAGAAGAGCTTAAACCTTTAGAAGATGGGGATTTACCCTTTTAAATTAAATTAAGGAGAGATTAGATAAATGGCAAGAGATGTTAAATTTCAGCGTGGCAAGCGCCCGCCAAGAAGGAAAGTGTGTACCTTTTGTGTAAACAAAATAGACGAGATAGACTATATCGCACTTGCAAAAGAAATTGAGAAGTCCGACAAGGGCTACGACAAGAGCGGCGAAAAGCGCCCCCGTTACATTACGGAAAAGGGCAAGATACTTCCCCGTCGTATGTCGGGCGCATGTGTTAAGCACCAGCGTTCTTTGGCGCAGGCAATCAAGCGTGCAAGACAAATGGCGCTGCTTCCCTTTAAGGGAGATTAGTTTTATCACATAATATCACCCCTAACAAATTGTTAGGGCAATCAATAGGCAAAGCCGCAACCGCAAGCAAAACTGCTTGCGGTATTTTTTTCTCTTTTGGTTACATATTAATTATATTGTTATAACAGGGAGAAAAACTTTAATGAAACACCTAAAAAAGATATTACTCATTCCCATACTTGCAGTTATTCTTTTGCTTTCCCCGCTTGCCGTAAAGACTGGGGGCGGCGCTCGTGCAGAGGAAGTGTATCAAGAAACTGCCGCAACGGTTTATACCGTCAGGGCGGGTGACAGTATGTGGAAAATAGCGGTTAAGTATGAGATTGGGCTAAAAGAGCTTATCTTAGCAAACCCGCAAATAAAAAACCCCGCATTGATATATGTAGGACAGCAAATAAATATTCCTGCCGCCGCTCCGTTAAAAAGCATAGAGGATGAAGTTGTGAGGCTTGTCAATGCAGAGAGAGCAAAAAATGGGCTTGCTCCGCTCAAAAATAATTGGCAGGCGGCAAGGGTGGCACGCATAAAGTCGCAAGATATGATAGATAACGGATATTTTTCACACACTTCGCCCGTCTATGGCTCACCGTTTAGAATGCTGGAAAATTATGGACTCAGGTTTTCATCAGCGGCAGAAAACATTGCTTACGGACAGCGCAGCGCTCAGGAAGTAATGACTGCGTGGATGAATTCCCCCGGACACCGAGCAAATATATTGAGCCGCACGGTTACCGAAATAGGGGTAGGGGTTGCAAAAAAATCTAACGGAACACTTTACTTTACGCAGATGTTCCTAAAACCAATTTAATTTGGCAGATATATTTGACAAAAATTTTATAATCAGCCGCAAAATCTAGCTAAGGCTAACCCAAAGCTGCCTAGGAAAGCTTAAGCTACTTTGTTAACAGTCTTGGCAGCTCAATATAGAATTTACTGCCGTGTCCTACCGAGCTTTCCACACCGTACACCCCTCCGGGGTGCATAGAGATTACAGACTTTACAATAGACAGTCCCAACCCCGTGCCAACTTCGGCACGGCGGTGGACTTTGTCGGATTTGTAATATCTATCCCATATATGTGATAATACATCAACATCAATTCCCACCCCGTGGTCGATTACCTCAAGGCGGATATTATCGCCCTTGGGATACGATTTGACTATTATTGTCTTATCCTCGCCCGAGTAGTTTACAGCATTACTCAAAAGATTGTATATAACCTGCGATATTTTTACTTCGTCGGCATATACAAAAGCCTCCCCATCCACCTCACACTCTATGGTATAGCCTTGCCGCTCAAGCAGACGGGAATGGCGGTCGATAATTTTACTTACCGATGCGTTTATATCGTATTTGGCAAGATTAAGCTTTGTGCCGCCCTCCTGCATCTTGGATAAATCCAACATATCATTTACCAAATTAGCAAGCCGCTCGGTTTCATCTATAAGAATCTGTATGTTTTCCGCCGTGCTTTCGGAGGGTAAGTCACGCATCATTTCCCCATATCCTTTAATTAGTGTCAAGGGTGTCCTAAGGTCGTGCGACACATTGGAGATAAGTTCCCTCCTAAGATGTTCCACCCTAGATATCTCTTTAGAAACCGAATTAAGTGCCGAACTAAGTTCGTCTATCTCTTTGTAGCCTTGAGCGTCAAAGACCACATCGCTCTTGCCGGCGGCAAGCTCCTTTGCCGAGATAATCAACGCTCCCATAGGTTTTTCAATTTGTCTGGACAGTACCAAAACAACTATCACTGCAATAAGCACCATTCCCCCTGTAACCGCCAACAGCTGTATTAGCATTGTGTTAGCAGTTGTGCTTATTGGGGTAACGGTACTGTCCATTATGATACCCAAACGCTGTCCTTCTTGATTGTGGACTATTTTTATATATGTCAAGATAGCAGTGCTGTCGGGTAGTTTTACTCCCTCAAGACTGCCCTCCAAGCCATCGTAGGGTCTTGTTTCAAAAAACACACCGTCATTTTTTATCGCCATTGTATACCGTTCGGCAAGGCTAGACGGCGATAGCGCCCATATGGTAGAAAACCTTGCCTCTGCCTCGTGCAGTCTGTACCCGTCACCGTCTATTATTATTACCGTGATGTCCTCATAGTGCGCTATGCGCTCTAGCAAAATATCAAGGTCGGGGCTGTCTATTTTGGATGCGATAAGCTCAGCTTTATCCTTTATTTCTCTTTCTTTAGTTTCGCTGTAAAAATAGTCAAGCAAAAAGAGTTGGAAGAACCATACCACTCCCAACATAAGCACAATAAAGACAGATAAAATTAAAAATATCTTCCACCTTAGGGTGAGTTTAGATGACTTCAAAACGGTATCCCTTGCCCCTCACGGTAACTATGTAATCACGACATTCACCCAAACTTTTGCGCAAGTTTTTTATATGCGTGTCCAAAGTGCGGTCATCGCCAAAAAAATCATAACCCCAAACCTCTCTCAAAAGCGTTTCCCTTGAGAGCGCTATGCCACGGTTTTCCACAAGATAAAATAGCAAGTCGTATTCTTTGGGGGAAAGTGCTATGCGCTCCCCGTTAAGGTATACAAGCCGTGCGCTAAAGTCAACCTTTAGCTTATCTGTTTCAAACACAGTCCCTTCCCTATCCTTGGGTCTGGAGCGGTTTATCACCGTACCCACCCTAAGCAGCAACTCTTTAGGCGAAAAAGGCTTGGTTACATAGTCGTCTATACCTATTTCAAAGCCGTGTATCTTGTCATATGTTTCTCCCCTTGCCGATAGTACTATAATTGGCACTTCGGAAAACTTGCGTATCTCCCGCACGGCAGAAAATCCATCCAGCTCCGGCATCATAATATCCATTATTATCAAATCATAGGTGTTAGCCTTGGCTTTGGCGATTGCGTCCATACCGTCTACCGCCTCATCCACCTCATATCCCTCAAAGTGCGCATACTTTATTACTATATCACGAATTTTTTCTTCGTCATCTACTATGAGTAACTTATGCATACATCCCTCCCGATTAAAGATTTATTTAGCTCCTTGATTTTTTTATTCCTTGTGTTTTTAAATTATATATTTAAATATTACAAGCGTATCTATTAATATTTTAAGGTTTAGTTTTTTCTTCCAATTCAAAAGAGCATTCCCCTTCTACCCCTGCCCTGCGATACACAATCTTTATGGTGTCGCCGGCATCGTGCTTTTTAATAAAGCTTTCCCATTGCTCTTTTGTTCTAATATAGATGGGGCGGTTTTCGTTAACCTTTTCACCCGCTACCGACATAATGAAGTCGCCGCTCTGCAAGGGTATGGGCTTTTGGGTGTTGACTGCGGCAATCTTTAACTGCGTTTGAGAAATCATACCGCTAGATACAACAACCTCATCAAGTTTTAGTATATCCCCGTTGGGGCGACCACGCACAAACCCATACTCAATTAAGTCCTGCACCACAGGCTTAACGGTGTCGGAGGGAATTGCAAAACCTATCCCCTCTATCCCCGTGCCTTGACTTTTGGCGGTGATGATGCCGATTAAGTCGCCATACATATTAAAAAGTCCGCCTCCCGAGTTGCCGGGATTGATAGCCGCATTCGTTTGCAGCAACATAAGGGTATCGTCCTCTACGGTAATCTCCCGCCCAAGAGCGCTAATTATACCGTCAGTGACTGTTCCCCCAAGTGAACCTAGGGGGTTGCCTATTGCGACAACCTGTTCACCGGGAACAAGATGTGACGAGTTGCCAACTACTACCGATATCAGCCCGCTAACCTCTACCTTTATGACGGCAAGGTCGGTACGGTCGTCATATGTGACTAGGTTAGCGGCAAAAGTTTTGCCGTCCGAAAGCCGTACCGAAATATTATTCGCATTTTTTACTACATGGTAATTTGTCACAATATAGCCGTCTGGCGACCAAATAACGCCGCTACCGGCACCCGAAATTATGTATTGGCGAAAACTATCTTGAAAATAAACCTTTTCGGTTACAATCTCCACAACCGAGTCAGCAACTGCGTCCGACACGCCTGCAACGGTTTTTTTGCCGCCTGATGATATTAGTTCTACGGGGTGTTTATCCGCTTGTTGGTATACAACTACTTGCTTGCCTGCACTGTTTCTCTCTGCAATAATTACGCCTACATAAGAGCTTCCCGCCGAAATAACTATCACCCCAAATATTATTAGCAAAACAATAAAAAAAGACGGCGCACGCTTGCCCCCTCTCATATTGGGAAAGGGAATTTTGGAGCGGTCTTCGTAAGAATAATATTTTTCGCTATTCATAATCTATTCCTAACTATTATAATAAATTATATTATTTGAAGTATATTATAATATGGTATTATGACGGTTGTATGAATGTATCCGAAAAATAAGCTGAAAACAGTACTATCTCCCGGGCAGGAATTTATCTTTATACCATTGTATACCGTTTTTAATAACCTCTTTGGCTACTTCTTTACTCTCGATTTTAATCATAGCGGTATGCTTGTCCTCAAGAGATTTATAAACGGTAAAGAAGTGGCAAATCTCCTGCATAATATGCGGCGGAAGTTCGTTAATATCCTGATAATTGCTCCAACTTGGCTCTTTAAAGGGAATGGCAATTATTTTGTTATCCACAAAGCCTTCGTCTAGCATAGACACCATTCCAATAGGGTAACAGCGGCACATTGCAAGCGGTTGAATCATTTCGCTAGACAATACAAGCACATCCACGGGGTCGTTGTCTTCGCAGTAAGTGCGGGGAATAAACCCGTAGTTTGCAGGATAGTGGGTGGATGTGTACAACACCCTATCTAGGATAAGCGCACCTGTTTGCTTGTCTAGCTCATATTTATTTTTGCTGCCCTTAGATATCTCTATCACCGCCAAAAAGTCGTCGGGAGTGATTCTGTCGCCGTGTACATCGTGCCAAATATTCATTAAAAACCTACCTTGCTATAATTTTCGCCTATTTAAAAAGAATAATTCCTTTTTAAAATTATACTATATTATCTTATAATTTGCAATGGACGGACTTGTATTTTGTGTTTTTGTTTTGATATTTACCAAATGTTTTTTTAGGGAGATTTAGCGAGCCAATGCACGAAACGCATTTAGCACAGCTAGGCACGCCACCCCAACATCGGCAAAGACTGCCATCCACATAGAGGCAATGCCAAAGGCGCTAAGGATAAGCACCGCCACCTTTACCCCAATCGCAAAGATAATATTTTGCCAAGCAATCGTCAGCGTTTTGCGGGATATGCCTATTGCACGGGCAATTTTGGACGGCTCATCCGTCATTATCACAATATCGGCAATATCTATTGCCGCATCCGACCCCAATGCACCCATTGCCACCCCTATGTCCGCCCGTGCCAAGGACGGCGCATCATTTATGCCGTCGCCTGCAAACACTAATTTCCCCTTTGCCGTCTTTGTTTTTAATAACTCCTCAACTTTCGCTAGTTTTTCCGCAGGCAACAAGGGGGCATAGACTTCGCTTATTCCAATGTCACTAGCGGTTTCCTCCGCTATCGTGCGGGTGTCGCCAGACAGCATCACCATTTTCTTGATACCTTGATTTTTTAGCTGCTCAACCGCATAAACGGCATCCTCTTTTATCTCGTCTGCAATCAAGACACAGCCAAGATATTCATTCTCTCGTGCCACATATACCGCCGTTCCAAGAAGGGGCGGCAGAGAGGGGCTTGCTCCCGCATTCTTTATTAACTCCGCATTGCCAACATATACCCTTGCCCCCTCCACCATTGCAGAAACGCCAAATCCCGCCATTTCTTTCACATCATCAATTAGCGAAGAGTCTATTTCAAAAGGATATGTGTGTTTTATTGATGCCGCAATGGGATGATTGGAATAGCTTTCCGCATATGCGGCTGCTTTGAGTAACTCAATTTCGTCCACCCCTTCCGCAGGGAAAACGCCACGCACCTTAAATGTACCTTTGGTCAGCGTACCCGTCTTATCAAAAACAACAACTTCGGCAAGGGCTAATGCCTCTAAGTAGTTGCCGCCCTTTATAAGTATTCCCTCTTTGGAGGCTCTGCCAATTCCGCCAAAAAAGCTCATTGGAACAGATATCACCAATGCACACGGGCAAGATACGACAAGAAAGGCAAGAGAGCGGTATATCCAATCGGAAAAAGTTGCTCCGTCAATTAGCAGCGGCGGCAGGAGCGCAATAAGAATTGCCGCCGCAAATACAGCGGGCGTATAGTACTTGGCAAACTTCGTGATAAATTTTTCCGACTTGGACTTTAGAACAGTCGCATTTTCCACAAGGCTTAGTATCTTGCTAACGGTGGATTCCCCCGCCGTTTTGGTAACGGATACAGTAATCACACCGCTCAAGTTTATACTTCCGCTTAGTATTTGGGAATCTATATCTAGGTCTTTGGGTAGCGATTCTCCCGAAAGTGCGGACATATCCACAGATGT
>Ga0265293_10004084_pt1 | contig 26210 bp, 20 predicted proteins | sample Munlanlewell138R_FD_192505 | JGI IMG/M metagenome (GOLD analysis project Ga0265293, IMG submission 192505) | Leachate microbial communities from a municipal landfill in Southern Ontario, Canada - Leachate well 138R | ecosystem: Engineered > Solid waste > Landfill > Unclassified | place: Canada...
GTGGTGGTGAGGTGATAAAAATAATTTATACGTAAATCACAAAAAAGAGTGAATATTTGAAAATTGGCAATTCAACTTTGGAGTAAAAAGTAAATCGAAATGAACAAAATGATAATAATTAGAATAATATTGAACATCATATTTGAAAATTGTTTATATTTGAATATTAATAATTGATTTGGATAGATTCATGATTAAGTATTATTATGTCTTAGCATTACTCATAGTAATAATCAGTTATTCCTGTGATGATAATCCCACAGTAATAAAACAGGAAACTGAGCCAACATCATCAAACATTACATTTACGCCGGATACTTTGTTCATATCCGAAAATATGAATGAGAATTTTGTACAATTTGAAGGTATAGATTTTGTGGAATATTATCCTGATTCTGTAAGATTTGACAGTAATAAGGTCGTTATAGTAACTTCAGACAGAACAAGGATGCTTGTCTATATTCCTTTCAAAAAATATGGTAAATTTGCAGTGAATATATATTTTAAGACGGGACTAATCACCCTCGATTCATCTATCACACTAATGAACGATTCTATATACGAACCAGCGGAACAAAACATATATTTTACTCCTGATACTTTGATGATGTCCTCTGAGTTATCCATTTCATCAATAACACTTAAAGGGACTAATTTCAATAACAAAATTGATTCTGTCTTAATAGGGGGGAGAAAGTGCATTGTAACCGGAGATAAGTCTCAGAATAACGATTCATCAATTACAGAAGTTAATGTTTCGGTACCGGCTAAAGTATGGGGAAATTTAGAAGTCATAGTTTATTTAAGTGGGAAAGAAATAATCTTATCCAAAAAATTAGTTGTTTTACATCCATATTTTGAAGTTGATTTTACTCAATTAAATAAACTTACATGGGAAATTCGAAATATACCAAGATACGAAATGCGCATTGTGAAAACATGGAGTTACATAAATGGCTTCGAATCTTCAATTACTTATGACACCATCCTGTATAATTCTATCAGAACGACGTCAAGAGAATACAAAGAAGTATATCTAACTTCACCAATCAGTATTCAATGTTTATTCGGCGAATTTTATAATGTTGATTTATTTAGTTATGATGTTGATACAGTTATGAAGGGAAATATTTTAAATTTTAATCATAAACAGACAAATCGGTTTACTTACAACAACAGACAGGATGTAGTTGAAGAATTTAAAATTCAATTTGCAAGCTTACCCTATAAAATAAATTATTATAATGATAATAAAATTGAAGTTGAAATAAAAATATCCGGGAAGGAGATTGATAATTATTTACCATTTTTTTATTACTCTAATAGTGTTACAACATCTTCAAGTAAATACTCTACAAAAGTCGTAACAATCTCAAAAAAGGACTCTTTAACAGGCAAAGATATTAATTATTTTCCGGCAAGTGATAGCTCGCTGGTTTTGATCCGTCTGAGAAATTATTAGATCAGAAGTAGTATATTCCTCAATTAAGTTTATTAGTATGATAAAGATTGCTATCGGATATCCAAATCAAGTTGGAAGAATTTTTCTGCATTTCGAGTTATCTTAACCGAAACACACTTAGCAATCAAAATATTGATTTCGAGCATAATATTTATCAGCTTGAAATTTGACTTCTTCTATTATACCCTTTGTCTCCAAAAGGCTCCATTTGCTCTAAATAAACTTCTTCCAGAGCCTTTGCATCTTTACCGTAATCACCCTTATAATCATCTTTTTGGGTAATCTCATCAACTATAGAGTACTCAAAGTTTGCACTACCATATTCATTCCAATCCTTTTGCAATTCAGAATTCGGAAAGCTATTGAGTTCTAATTGCAATTTCGTTGAATGCCAGATAGCAACTAGATCGGTGCTGCTACCTAGGAATACTTTCCCGTTTAGTTTGTTCTTGATACAAAAGACACCAATTTTATACTTCATCTGTTTATATTGCTCTTTCAGTTCCTTGCGAGTTTTCATAATTATCCTATTTTGAATTGATAGATTTCAAATTACTAATCAAAATTTTTTTAAATTCAGAGTATGTTTCAGGATATAAGCGGTTCAGATATAAGGTCAAGCTGCCAATTAATACTGCTACCAATGATTCTAACAAACTCTCAGCTTTATCACCGTACTTTGATTTAAGGTTATGAAGAAAAATTCTCTTATGCATAGCATAAATTTCATGATTAAAATCAGACAGTTTACTTATAGATATTCTATTTGATAAGAAAAATAAATGAAATATTCCATCATATTGAATATAATATTCCGCATATTTTAGTGATTTCTGTATAACTACATCATCCGATTCCTCAGTCTGGAAATTCTCATAACCGATGTACTCTTCACATTCCTTCATGAAGTCGAGACCACTGAAATATATTAATTCCTTTACATCCTTATAATGCTTATAAAGTGTACCAAATGAATATCCCGCATGTTCCGCTATGCTTCTGACTGTTACTGATTCAATTCCTTCTGACTTAATCAGGTTCTTGGTACTCTCAAGAAAATATCCCTTTAGCCGATCAATATGAACATCCTTAATAGTATTTGTGGTTTCCATATTTTATCACTAATTAATGTATAACAAAATAATTAACAATGTTAACGCATTGATAATAATTATATTTTATACTTAATAAAAAAACTTCATGATTTTTGCGGACTTGAGGATCTGGTGTCATAATTCAGGAAAAGGTAAAGCCCACCTTCTCGAAATTGGGTGATATTTAAATCGTGGAAACAAGGAAATATAATTATTTAAATATTAATCCTCCAATATCCAAACCCTAAAAAGTTGAATAATTACCATACTTTAGGTTTGAAGTCCGGTTCATTAGTTATGAAAGCACTGTCACCGGTTGCTTTAATTGTAATCAATCCTTGATTCTGAGCAAATTTTTCGGCAGCTTCAGAATTCTTTAGAAAAGCCATTGCTCCAAGTACGTTAAGTGGTTTATACAGAGGGAAAATATTCTTAATGATTTTCAATTTTTCTGTAAATGATTTCACATATTTAACAGATAATGTTGTTTTTACCTCGACGATAACTATATCACTGCCATTTCCGGCAATAATGTCAAATTCATATTCTTTGTTGTCATAATATGCTCTTGAGCGACAAAAAGTTTGATTCACCTTGATACCGCGATTATTGAGAAGATGAAGTAATTTGCCTTCAACCAACGATTCAACTAATTCACCCCAATGATTCACAAACAATCTTTCCAAATCTCGAGTCTTCTTGTCCTGTTGTTTACGTTCAGCAACCATCTCCTTAATTAATCTGTCGGTTTCTCTGAATTTACTATCCAGAATTTGGCGAGTCTCTTTAAATTTGCTGTCAGTCTCTTTGAACTTGCTATCAGTTTCCTTGAAATTACTGTCAAGGACTTGACGAGTTTCATTCAGAAGAAACCATACCTTCTCAAAATTAAGTTCATCAGATTTTGAGATTGTTTCCATAATTAAATCTCCTTTTTTTAGTGATAAAACGTAATGGATAATGATTTTATTTTTGTATGCTGTTAAATAGTCATACAACTTAATCCTTTTTTCTGAGGATGAACATTAAATAAAAAAAGCTGTGATTGGTTTCACAGCCTTTATGATTTTCTGTGGGGACGGAGGGAGTCGAACCCCCGACCCCCTGCTTGTAAGGCAGGTGCTCTAGACCAACTGAGCTACATCCCCTATCAGGAAATTCAAAAGTAAGGTTTTTTTTTGACATGAGCAAGAAAAAAAAACAGTTTTGAAAAAAAACTTATCAGACTTTTTCTACTCTTCTGACTTCAGGTATATATTTTAATATAAAACGTTCTATACCTCCTCGAAGTGTCATCATTGACATAGGACAGTCGGCACAATTTCCTGTAAGTCTTAGAACCAAAGTACGTGTTTCTTCTTCAAATCTTACATATTCCACATCGCCACCATCTTTGTGAAGGTAGGGTTTTAGTTTCTGAAGAATCTCTTCCACTTGCAATCTGATACTTTTAGACTTCATTGTAACTCTGAATATTTAACTTGTCGTTGAGTGTAAAGTCAAGTAGTTCTTTTCCAAAATCCGATACTGTAACAATTTTCTCAGGTTCAACCATGAAGTTGTTTAAATATTGTAATCTTAAAATGTCACCGTTCATTAATTCAGGAATGACACCGGCGAAGAAAAAACCTAGTTCGTTAATTTGAGGGATATACTTAGTTGTCAAATTATCTGAAAGAGGTAAGTCAATATAAATGCAATCAATTTTACGTAGCTTAATTTCTAAGAATTTATTTCTTAAAACCATCATGAAATCGTCACCGTACATTCTTACCACCAGATAAGCCTGACTCCATTCAGGTTTTATCACCATATTTATCAGTGAATGGGTATTTAAGTGATTTATATTCTCGAAGTTAGCAACAACATTTCTATTAAGATTCAATCCGTTGCATATTTTCTTCACTATTTGGTTATATTCAGTTCCTGCATATAAAGTTCTCTCTGGTTCCTCATTAAGTTTCATGTAATACAAAATTGCACTCTGTCTCTGGGATTGACTGCTTTCATGAATTTTTTTAAAAAACAGTGACTCGGGAATATATCCCAAGAGAATACCTGTTTCAACTGCACCAAGAGAAATATTGCCTTTTTGAGTGTAAGGGTGGATTGATACTGATTCTGAATAGAAACCATAGCTTCCTCGCTTTTTCTCATGTTCAGCCAAATATTTTTTCATTTGTTCGAATAATCCCCTGCCTCGATATCGTGGGTCAACGACAGCCTGTCCTGTTTCTCCGACTTTTGAATCTGCGGTAGGGAAATTCAGCCCCAAATGTGCAACGATTTCACCATCCTCGTTGACTGCAATACATGAATGTAATAATCCGGAATTAATTAATTCTGCAATTTTTTCAGGATAATAAATATAGTCACTTAAATATGTGTACCCATAAGTTCTATAAACACATGCGGATAGCCCAATAGACATGTTTGGTTGCATCATTGTCAATTGAACAGGGCGTAAATCTTTTGGTTCATCCGGGCTAAATTGCTTAGTGCCTAATAATGAAAACTCATTTATTTCCTTATAGGGTATATTTATATGTATTTCAATGCGTTTGCCGTTCTTTCCGAGATTGATGAAATGAATTTCGTCAGCGACAGCTTTCATTAAAACTAATCTTAAATTGCTGTCTTCATGCTTTTCAAATTTTGACAGTTCATAAGGTAATCCCTGATCCTCGAATGCAATAATGAGAACATTCGGAGTTTTCTCAAATATTATATAATAATAACCGGATTCATCTTTATCAAAGGAGTTTTCAATGATGTTTAATGCAGTTTCCTCGATTACAAGTTGTATCTTTGTTGAAAGTTCATCAGGGAAATCATACAATCCGGCTATCGAAACAGCTAGCTGGTTCACTGCCGGAATCAGCTTATTGGTGTTAAGAACTTTTATTCTTAATAATTCAGTTCCGTATGTCTCAATTGAATACATTCTTTACTCCTTGCTTAGTCTTGCTCCCTCTTTCACCCATTGTCGCATGCCTTTTTTATGATTATCAGTAATATTTGATTTTTCATAATAAGTATTATGAGGTTTAATTTCATCAATTATTTGTATCAGAAGGCTTCCGTCGGGATTACCGGGAACAATGAGGCCGGGGGTATTTACCATGCTGAAATAATCGTTTAATATCACACCCCCTGCTGCTGAATAACCGTGACAACCTGCAAAGGCGCAAGTTAGGTTGAGGAATGGTTCTACCTGAGCTGTATAACTGACATTTTCTTCAGGGAAAATAATATCCTTAGTGCTTCCTATAGAATCAGGGCACGCTGTTAATATGAGCGAGGATACAATTATCATTATATAAAAAATTAAACGTAACATCAATACGATTCCTTGTCGTTAGGAAACTTTCCTTTACGAATATCTTCACCGTACTTCTTGGTAGAATTCTTCATTATTTCATATAGATTTGCATATCTTCTTACAAATCTCGGGTTAAAATCAACTGTAAGACCAAGCATGTCTGTCCAAACAAGAATCTGCCCATCGCAGTACTGTCCTGCTCCGATGCCAATTGTAGGTATTGTAAGTGACTCACTGATTTTTCTGCCTAGTTCAGCAGGAATTTTTTCCAAAACAATCGCAAATGATCCGGCTTCTTGCAATAAATGAGCATCTCTGAAAATTTTGTCTGCTTCATCATTGTCAGTTCCTCGAGCTCTATACGACCCAAATTGATTAATGCTTTGAGGAGTTAGTCCGAGATGACCCATCACGGGTATTCCGGCTTCAGTCATTTTTGAAGTAGCTTCAATTACAATTTGTGAACCACCTTCTAATTTCACCGCATTACAACCGGTTTCCTTCATGATTCTTCCTGCGTTTGTGAATGCTTCATTTGCTGCTACTTGATAAGTCATAAATGGCATGTCGGCGACTACAAGCGGTCTGTCAGCGCCGTTCACAACAGCTTTTGTGTGATAAATTGTTTGTTCAAGTGATACTGATAAGGTCGTTTCCAATCCTTGAAATACGTTGGCAAGTGAGTCGCCTACCAATAACACATCAACTCCGGCTTCTGAAAATACTTTTGCTGTAAGAGCATCATAAGCTGTAAGACAAACAATCCTGACACCTGACTTTTTCATTTCTTTCAGTCGGAGTGTAGTCATAGCTATCTTTTCATAATCATATTGTTTGGCAAAACTCATAGGATTCCTTTGTTTCTAATTGTATGTAAACGAAATACATGTTTAATTGTTTATTCAGATTTATATAATAATGATGAATCGCCGTAACTTAAAAAACGATATTTGTGTTCGATTGCTTCATCATAGACCTTTTTGATATTTTCCTTTCCTATGAATGCCGCTATAAGTAGAATAAGCGTGGATTTAGGAAGATGGAAATTGGTAACGACGATATCAACAAATTTAAATTTATAACCCGGGATTATGAATAGCCTTGTCATTCCTGTTAAAGTATCAAGTTTGTTTTTTTCCATATAATTCAAAATATTATTTAGAGATTCTTTTGCTTCTATAGTATATTCTGAATTGTAAGCCTCGAATCGGTCAAGGAACATAGTTTGATTGTTCATCTCTTCCTTAGAAATTTTCAGTCCTAACCAATAAATTGATTCAAGTGTGCGAACAGATGTAGTGCCTACAGCACATATTCTTTTACCTGATTCTATACTTTCATATATGGCTAATATTGTACTTTTTGTTACTGTGAACATTTCTTTGTGCATATCATGATTTGAAATTTCAGCTGAATTTATCGGAATAAATGTGCCGGGTCCGACATGTAATAAAATTTCATTGGTACGGATTCCTTTATTTGATAGCTTTGCCATCACCTCATCAGTAAAGTGCAGTCCTGCAGTCGGGGCAGCAATAGAACCTTCATGTCTGGCATAAACTGTTTGGTAACGCTCTTTATCATTTTCATCTGCTTCTCGAGCGATATAGGGTGGAAGAGGAATTTTACCGATGAGTGATATCAACTCAGAAAATGTATAATTTTCATCCCAATTGAAGAGTATCTCGCCGTAATTCATTTCTCGTGATAATACTTTAGCACTGAAACCAAGTCTATCCTCCGGAAGTTTTAATGTAAGCCCGATTTTTACATTTCTTCCGCCAATCATACATCGCCATTTGCATTCACCCTTAGCCATCATTGCTGTTGTGGGGTCTGTCGAAGGTAAGATAGGGTCAACGGGCAGTATCTCTACTTTAGCGCCGCTATCTTTCAAAACATGTATCCTTGCAGAGATGACTTTTGTATTATTTAAAATCAAATGAGTATCAGAATCTAACAACTCGGGCAGTTCTCTAAAATTCTTATGATTTATATTGTGACCGTCAAAATATAAGAGACGACTTGATGCACGGTCTTCAAGTGGGAATTTTGCAATTCTGTCAGAAGGAAGCAGGAAATCGTATTCGGACAGCTCTATTTTTGGTATTTTTTCCGACATTAGTAAATACTATTTCAATAATTAATTTGACAATATTATACAAAAATAAGACTTTTAGCCAAAATAAACCTTCTAATTATCAGACCAACAGCCGGTAATATAATTATAATAAATTGATGTTTCCAAATTTAAAATGTATTTGTAATGCTCGTAACACACTGTATAATAATGAATTGTGAAGAATGGCTTTGTCCACTTATCATCTTAAATAAATATATATAATTCATATTGGCATAAAACTTGAAATTATGATATCGAACTCGGCAAATGTTGTCGTTTTAAGTTAAAATTTTTTTCAATGTCACACGGAGGTTGACTATGCCTTTTGCAGTAGGTGGAAATGCAAGGATTCGCACAAATATTCCGGCAGAAAATGCTTATAATTCGCTGGAAGTTTCAAACCGCAACATTTCATTGCGACAATTAAGATTATCAACCGGCAAACGTATCAACAGTGCTGCTGACGATGTCGCCGGTTATATTACATCAAGAGCTTTGAATGCACGTAACACATCATTGAAATCAGCAGTGAATACTGTGGGTGATGCCAAGAATATGGCAAATATTATCATGGATTCGTTAGAAAATATCGGTGAACAATTACAGAAAATTAAAGAGTCTGCCTTAAATGCTTCGTCAGGTGCTACAGGCACAGATGAAAAAGTAGCCCTTGCAAGAGCTGCATACAGGTTAGTTCAACAAATTGATACTGTAGTTCAATCTTCAGTTTTCAGCGGTCGGAATTTACTTGATGGTAACTTTTCAACTGACTTTGTTATCGGAACAACTGCTACAAACCAACTTTTACAACTTCAATTCGATATGACGTCTGCTAACACGGTAGATTTCAACATCCAGTCAGGACACGGTTTCAATATAAATTCATTGAATGCTGATAATTTTGCAGGTATTACCGGTCTTGATTTATCCCTCTTAAATTCAGTGGATTCAGAGGACCTTGACATATTTTCATCTGAAAAAATTACAGCTACACTAACAAGTATCTCTGAAGCAATCAATAATGTAAATAAGGTTGCAGCATATATCGGTGGTATAGTAAACAGACTCGATTCACAGGAAGACTTGCTGAAAAGTCAGATTGTAAATTATAATTCTGCTATTTCAAGAATCGAGGATGCTGATGTGGCAAAAGAACAGCTTGATTTGATAAAATCACAATTCTTACAACAAGCATCATTGATATCCTTGGGACAATCAAATGCCAATCCACAGTCATTTTTACAATTAATTCAGGGCTGATGACTATTTAGCACTATCAGCCCTGTAAATAGGGCTTTTATTTAATGTGCTTCGTACCAGTTATTACCGATGCCGGTGTCAACGACAACCGGTACTTCGCCTAACAATAGAGCTGTACTCATTAAACGAGTTACTGCGTTTTTTAAGTCATCGAGGTCATCCTTATGAACTTCGAAGACGAGTTCGTCATGAACTTGAAGCATCATCTTTGCTCTCAATTGTGATTGTTTCAGGAAATCATGAACTTTTATCATGGCTATTTTCATCATATCTGATGCAGTACCTTGTATGGGCATATTTATTGCTCCGCGCTCGGCGGCATTACGCAATGCTGCATTTCTGTCATTTATTGTATTGAAATAACGTCTTCTGCCACAGAGAGTATTAGCATAACCTTTATCGCGGGTTGATGCTATTGTCATTTCCATGTATTTTCGTATTCCCTTGTATTTCTCGAAATAATTTTCTATTATTTCTTTTGCATTAGTTCTTGAAATATTCAGCCTTTGTGACAAACCAAAGGCACCCAAACCATACATAATGCCGAAGTTGACGGTTTTTGCCACACGACGCATATCCTGTGTAACCTCGTCAATTGTTATTCCGTTTAATAAAGCAGCTGTTGCTGCATGTATATCCTTTCCTTCCTTGAATGCACCTATCATCTGTTTATCACCACAGATATGAGCCATGATGCGTAGTTCTATTTGAGAATAATCTGCAGCAAATATTATATAATCCTCTTTTTGTGCTACAAAAGCCTTACGAATCTCTTTACCAAAATCAGTGCGAATAGGTATATTCTGAAGATTTGGGTCAGTTGAAGAAAGTCTGCCGGTAGATGCAACTGTTTGGTTATAAGTTGTATGAACTCTTCCGGTCGAAGGATTTATCAATTTTGGCAATGCTTCCAAATATGTAGATTGTAATTTGCTGATTTGTCTATACTCAAGAACATAATTTGCAATAGGATAAGTAGCAGACAGTTCTGTCAAAACCTGTACGTCTGTGCTGTAGCCGGTTTTATTCTTCTTTCCTCCCGGAATCATAAGTTTTTCAAATAATATGTCACCCAGTTGCTTAGGAGAATCAATATTAAACTCCATTCCTGCTTCTTCGTAAATCAGCTTACTCAGTCTTGATGAATGTATTTTTACTTCATCGGAAATTTCTTTCAGGGCACGCACATCAATTGCAACCCCATTGAATTCCATATCCGTCAGCACTTTAATCAACGGAAATTCGATATTATATGCAAGATTTGCTAAGTTTTCTTTTTCAATGATTGGTTCTAACTTGTTTTTAAGTTTAAGAGCAATGTCGGCATCTTCACATGCATAATCAGAAATTTCTCGCGGATTCAGTTCACTCATAGATTTTTGATTCGCTTTCTTTTCGCCGATAAGATTACTAATCGGTATTGGCTTGTAATTTAAATACTTCTCTGATAATGCATCCATGCCGTGTTTGTCGTCCGGGTTGATTATGTATGATGCCACCATAGAATCAAAAGCTATCGGAAAAACATCAATATTATATCTTTTCAATATATACATATCGAATTTGACATTCTGTCCGCATTTACCGATTTTAGGATTTTCAAGTAAAGGCTTTAGTATTTTGAGTGCATCAATGAGCTGCAAAGATTCCTGCCAACGGTTTTCATCGGAATCTCTTTGATTAGAAAATAAATCTGCTTCAACTATAGAATTATTTGCATTCGAGTCCTCGACGGGAATATAATATGCCTCATTCTCAACGCTCGAAATAGCAATACCGACTATTTCACAGTTGTTCCTGTCGAGTGAACTTGTTTCGAGGTCGAAAGATAATATGTCATAATTTAATAAATCTCGACAAATTACATTTAGCCTGTCAATACTGTCAACCATCTCATATTTTGTTTTTGTGGATGTGATATCTTTGGATTGTACATCAGATGTTGGAACATCGGAATTAATCTCAGTATCTGAATCTGCTGAAGCAAAGTTCGTTCCGGCAGGTGCTTTTGTTCGCCATTTGGCTCTTATTGTATTAAATCCCATATCTTTAAAAAAAACATCGAGCTTAATAAAATCAGCACTGTGAAGTTTACAATTCTCAATGTTGAAATCAAGAGGGACATCGGTTTTGATAGTAACTAACACTTTGGACAAGGCAGCCATTTCTTTGGCATTAAGAAGTTTACTTTTAACAGAGTCTCTTTCCACTGATTCAATGTTTTCATAGATTTTTTCGACATTACCAAACTTCTGAATCAGTGGAATAGCTGTCTTCTCACCAATACCCTTGACACCCGGTACATTGTCTGCGGTGTCACCTGTCAAAGCAAGTACATCAATCACTTGTTCTGGCATGACGCCGAATTTTTCCAAGACTTCATTAATGTTCACAACTTCGAAATCTTCACCTTTTCTGCCCGGTTTTAGTAATGAGATATTTTCTTCAACAAGTTGGTAATAATCTTTATCGGACGTAAGGCAAACAATTTGCTTACCGAGAGCAGCACCTTGTTTGGCGAGAGTGCCGATAATATCATCCGCTTCAAATCCGTCTTTTTCGATTCGCGGTATATTCACAAGGTCAAGAAACTCTTTGATTCTTGCAAGTTGTGGAACAAGTTCTTCAGGAAATTCATCACGATTTGCTTTGTACTCTACATACATTTCATGTCTGAAAGTTGGTGCAGCAGTGTCAAATACTACGGCTATACTATCTGGCTTATACCTATCCAACAGTGAAGTTACGATATTTGTAAAAGCAAATACAGCTCCCGTCGGTTCTCCTAAGCGATTTTTAAGTCCTGATGAAGACATTGCATGGTAGGCTCTGAATACTACTGACATACCATCTATCAAAAATACTTTATTTGTTTCACTCATTGCAAAAAAAATTAAACTGATTAAAAATACAGCGACGTATAAGTGTGTATAAATTATCGGTATTTATATTTATTTTATTATAAAAATTTTGAATAATGTAAAATTTAAACTACTTTAAATAAACAATGCTGTCATTTTTCAAATTAATAAAAAGGAATATTTTTATGCCGACATTAGGATTTGTAATCATACTTATACTTTTACTGATATTCACTTCGGTGAAGGTTATCAGGGAATATGAAAGAGCTGTGGTGTTTAGATTGGGAAGACTCATTGGTTTCAAAGGACCGGGTTTAATTATTCTGATTCCTTTCATTGATAAGATGGTCAGGGTAAGTCTTCGTACGATAACACTCGACGTCGAACCGCAAGACATAATTACACGTGACAATGTTTCCATCAAGGTTAATGCGGTTTTATATTTCCGTGTTGTTTATCCGGACAAAGCTATTGTTAATATAGAGAACTATCTATATGCTACAAATCAAATAGCACAAACAACTCTGCGAAGTATTTTAGGACAATCTGAATTAGATGAATTATTGGCAGAAAGGGATAAAATCAATTTACAGCTCCAACAAATTATTGATGAACATACAGAGCCATGGGGTATCAAGGTAACTGCTGTCGAAGTCAAACAAATTGACTTACCGCTTGAAATGCAAAGAGCAATGGCAAAGCAAGCACAAGCCGAAAGAGAAAGAAGAGCTAAAGTCATCAATGCTGACGGTGAATTTCAAGCTGCTGCCAAACTTGCTGAAGCTGCAGAAGAAATATCCAAGCAACCGATAGCATTGCAGCTACGATTCTTACAAACTCTTGCTGATGTTGCTACAGAGAAAAATTCTACCATAGTATTTCCTGTACCTATTGATTTGCTGACACCGTTTATGCAGAATGCAGGTAATATGGCCGGTGAGAAACTGGAAGAATTCAAAAAAGCTCTGGATAAATTGTCTTCAAAGTAGCTTAAGTATTTTCTGCTATCTGTCCATTATGATTTTCTAATAAAAAAAGCCGGTTGATTAATTTCAACCGGCTTTTTGCTTAGAAGAAGCAAATTCATTATCTTATCTGACAACATTCAGAAGTTTAGTCTGAGTTTTGCCATTGACATTGACAGTGTAGAAATAAGCACCTGATGGGAGATCAGATACATTTACATTCACGGTATTGAAACCAATGTTTGCATTATCTACCTTGATTGTTTTCAGTACTTGTCCCATAGCATTCTGAATATTGATTAAAACATTAGCTTCGATTTCAAGATTGAAATTCAAAACTGTAGATTCTGAAGCAGGATTAGGACTGATTTCTTCGAGTGCAAACGGAAGATTTTCAGTTACTGAGCCGACAGTACCTTTAGGTCTTTGTAAAGTCGGATTACGAACGGGTGCAGGATTCAATGCATCAAAATTAGCAACTGCTACTGTGTATAGTAAGCCGCTTGGTTGAGCACTTGACCAGCTTCTGTCAGCAACGATATTTTGCAGATAATACGGATAATGGAATCTTACATTCTGTGTGTTTGTTAATTCTTGAGTGATATACTCAACAACAGGTATCTGGGTCAAAGAAGGAACCATATCAGGGATATAAGTACCTTTGTTATACCAAACATCCTGAGTAATATTATAGCTTTCCCAGTTACCGGAATTAACAGGCTTATGAGCAATCATGATATCAGCAGAGTTTAATGAGTCAACGGTTGTCATTGGATTGCCTACCAAATTAATTGGAGTCAGTAGTACTGCTAAATAATCATCATCGAAATCAACCCACTTAACTACAATAGCATCTCTATCTGCTGTCAATGCTGCCTGTAATTGTTGGTAACGTGAATCATTGTAAACAGAATCTTTGAATCCATCATTGCCTAATGCATTAGCGATTCTTATAGGATTATCGAACCAAGTCATTTCACCAACTTTAACAGCAGGCTGCCAAGCACCACCCTTATATTGGAACTCAAGAATATGTCCATTGCCCATCGGGTTAGTTTGAGTACCTTCAAATGTAAAGAATCGTTGGAATAAACTGAATTCATCAACTCCTGTAACTACTGCTCCCCAATCGGTGAAAGGATAAGGGATATGGTTCAAAGTCATGTTGTGATTCCATGCTTGAAGATAGTCTGTTATTCTCTCGTAGGGGATACGGTTAAAGTCAGTCCATGTAAGACCATTGTCGGTTGATTTTGAAAATGCGAATACTCTTTTTTCGGAATCATCTCTAAACATATTATAGACAAAAGAATAAAGGTCACCATTTTCGTCAGCATGGATATTCATAGGTGCATTAGATGTTTGAGTCAAGGCACCCGGGTCACGGAATATGTCGAGTCTCCAAGCATGTGGTATTAATGATTGAGGATTAGCCCACTCGTCCGAAAAATCAATTATAGCTAAACCATAAGCACCATACTGAATACCTTCATCTTTCGGTGATAACATACCATATACGTAGAAGAAGTCTCCTTTCTCGCTTGAACTTGCGAACATTTTCTTTCCGGAGATAGCCCATTCTTGATTACCGCCGAGATTGTTCCCTGATGGTGCATTTTCTTTGAGATAGTCAACCTCTTCCCAGCCTTGACCGTTGAAATATAAATATTGATGTCCTTCACCATAATATAAAGTATCAACCGGTGTAGGTCGAGGAATATATGGAGTCATCGTGATTACATACTTAAATTCTTCGGGATTGTTTGAATTTGTTGGGTTCAATACCGCAACTGAAGGAAAGAAAAACATAATGCGTTCTTCAGAATACACTTCTTGTGCAGTCCATGTTTGACCACCGTCGTTTGAAAAATGTAAGAATACTGATGCATTTGACCAAGTTCCATCAGAACTACGTTTAGTTGTTACGTAAACTAATGTATTGGATTTGGGTTCGTATGCAAATGGTGTTACACCATCAAACATTGCTGTCCAAAAGAATTCGGTGTCCACATCTAAAACTTGGAAAGCAAGCTGTGGTGACGGAAAATCATCTTTTGAATATTCATTGATATCAGATGGTTTTATACCTATGTCCTTTAGCTTCATGAAAGGATTCTCCACAGAAACTACCTGTTCCGGATAATTTGCCGTCTTCGAGAAGATACCAATCGGAAGCAAAATTGCTAATACTACTGCTAAGTAGAAGTTTTTCATTATTTTTCTCCAAATATTTTACAAATATTGTAAATTAACAAAATTTTAACTTTTTCAATTTTATGTAGAAACTAAAAAGCAAATTTAAACTCTTTTTTTTATTTAAAAAAATTATTTCTTTATATATACACAAATCTAAGACACATATAATTTGAAAAAAGTTACAAACTTATTTTCTGTATTTGGTACACAAGCTGAATAATTACAGCGTTCGTGAAAGAGAATTACCCTGCATGTATTAGATTATATTAATATCTTATAAATACCGAGAAAGGCATATTTCAAGTTCAAATAATAATCATTTAAATAAAACAATCAGCCTAGTTCGACAATACAAATCCTTATAAATAAAAATATAAGAGTAATTTCGTCAGTAACTACAGCTCAATGTCAGGGCTTACATTCATTCTTTTATCGTAATTCAACTGTCTGATTTTGGAAACAACATTGGATGTAATTTCTTTTAGAATTTCTTTTTGCAGTCCTCCGTCTTTAGCCATGACGACAGGCAGTCCACCGTCGTTGGCTTCTCTCATTGCGATATTCAAGGGTACCTGTCCCAAGAGTTCTACACCGAACTCGTCAGCGATTCGCTTACCGCCACCTTCGCCAAATATGTAATACTTTTTATCAGGCATGTCTTCGGGAGTGAAGTAACTCATGTTCTCAACGATTCCAATGACGTCAACTTTTACCCTGTTAAACATAGTAATACTTCTTCTGACATCAGCGAGAGAAATCTCTTGTGGTGTTGTAACTACAACAGCGCCGGTTAAGGGGATTTTCTGAGTTAGGGTAAGTTGTATGTCGCCGGTGCCCGGGGGTAAGTCAAATACGAGAAAATCAAGATCGCCCCAAGCAACCTGTTCGAAAAGCATGGAGAAATAACCAGCAAGCATTGGACCTCTGACAATTGCTGCTTCGTCCCTGTTAATGACAAAACCCATTGACGCAATTTTTACGCCGAATTGCTCGATTGGGAGAGCAGCTTGGGTACCGTCAGGGAGTGTGGTTAATTGTAATCTTTCATCACTTACGCCGTACATGGTTGGTTGGCTGGGACCATAAACATCACCGTCAATGATGCCTACTGAAGCGCCTAACAGCGATAAACCTGCTGCGAGATTTGAAGCAATGGATGATTTTCCTACCCCGCCTTTACCGGAAGCAACGGCAATTATGTTTTTAACACCTGCAAGACTCTGTCTGCCGATATTCGGTGATTCCGCTTCATTAATAAATATTTCATGAACATGGTCAGGTGCAAGCTCGTTTAGTTTGTTCTTTACTTCTGATTTAATAACACCGTAAACCCTGTGTATGGGCTGTGTCAGATGTATTGATACTTGTATTGTGGTATCATTTACCGAAATAGATGATATTGCATTAAGTTCACTGAGTGTTTGTTTTAGGTCGGGATCAATAATCCTTCCGAGTTCCGATTGGATGGTCTCTTTGTTAATCTTCAATTTCAAATCTCCGAATATCAATTATTAATAGTAAAAGAAATATGACGTATTGCATTAAGAACAATTATCAATTTCAGGAAATTGTTGTTGTAGGCAGTATGCAGATTCGTATTGAACTACTTCTCAGAATGATTTAATTACACAGTATTTTAATGGTAAATGTAGCCTATCAGAATCTAAATACTTCTTACTATGCGTATTCCGAATGATATTGATAAACGCCTCCATGATTCTTCTGCGATTATACTGTTGAGTGTGTAAGATAGTGATAAATTTGGACTTGCATAATACCCTGTACCTAAGTTTGCGTCATAAGCCAAATAGACAAAGGGACTAAGCGAGAAACTCCGTAAATCTCGTATTGTTCCGGTACTCAGTATTCTTCGTTCGAAAGGGACATTATCACTGACAGCTTGCTCTGTGTAAACTCCTTCACTCGTGAGTAGAAATCCTAAATTTAATCCGGCTCCTGCACTGAAGTGACTTATACCGATTCTACGTCTTACAAGAAGTTCAAGGTCTAAATATTTCAATGTAGAATTAAAACCGTAATCACTTACAAATTCGCCTTCTCTTGTAGGAAGGACAGTCCTTACGCTAAAATCTCCTTTGATTGCTGAAAAATTGATATTTGCCGACAATGCAGTCAATCCGTCATACCAATATTCCGTTACTATCCCGAAGCTCTGCTCATTTCCACTCCCATCAGTGAATGAACAACAATCTATCAAGTCTTCTTTTAAATTGAAGTTACCATTATGGACTGAACCTGAGTAGGAAGTTGAGACACCTACATATAAATTTGGAATGACATAAGGGAACCTTGCTCCGTTCTGCCAGTCAAATCCCTGTGATAGTGAATCTTCAGAGATAAATAACTGACCAATATACATGATAAAAAGTACAATAGGGTACTTACTGGTATGGTATGACTTTATCTTGTTGTTTTTTAGTAGGTTCTTACTCATTTGACTACAGGGAATGGTTTCACAAGTCTGACAGCTGGAGTTTCGAGTAAAACAGCATAAAGTCCCGATTTAAGATTAAAACTTTCGAGAGGAAAACTATACTTACCGGCAGGCATATTTTGATTCAGCATTTCATGAACAATTTGTCCGTTTAGATTGAGAATAGAAATCTTAACATTGCAAGAATAAGGAATAGACGCACTGACTGAGTGCTCCGCAAAATTTTCCGAACCACTAATTTCTAAGCTGAAGTTACCTGATGTCGAGGGTATTGCTTTGTAATTGATGCCACAAACAGAGTCTATGGTATAATCACCTGAAATATTTATAAGATTCAGAATATTGTCACACTTACCGTCGCCGAATTTCGGTTCGAGAATAGAAATTTCTGTTCTGACGGAATTACCGAGATAAGTTCTGAATCTCAATATTATCAATGTGTCTTTTGGCAGGAAATAGCTGAGACCTCCTGCTCGAATATCAAGATTTAGTTCGTCTGATTCCGGTATTTCAAAATTATCGCCGTGATTTAGCGAGCCTTCACTTGCAGTACCGAGAGAAATGAAACCGACGAATTCGAGTAAACTCCTGTTGTAAATCAAAGATGCTCTAAAATTTCTTGCCAGTCTTGCGGGCTTTATATCATCAGCGTTTAGTATGATTGGCAATTCCAACATAGTGCCCGGTTTTGCTCGTATATTCTTGGGAATACTCAGGTTTACCGAGACAGGTGGGACAGTTGCAGCTCTGAAGCTTACGACTATCGAGTCAAATGGCGGATATTGGTTTGTCAGTATTATAATGTCTGAAAAAAAATTATTAAACTCACCTTGCTCAGCTCTGAATTGAATAGTCAATGTGTCGGATGAACCCGGAGGAATTACAATTGATTGTCTTGACGGATAAAAGTTTGATTCAGGATAATGTGGATTTGTGAGTACGGAATATATTTCAAGATTGGCATTTCCTGAATTGAAAATATGCAATACTGTATCACGTTGAGAAGGACAATCCGAACCGGTTAATATAATATTCCCCATATCAACTTCATTGGTCTGAAGAACAATTTTAGGACTTATGACATTTGCCTGTATATAAAAGTACTCATATCTTTTATCAGGCTGAGTACCAACAATGTTTCTGTCAAGTATGTCACTTTCAAGTCGAAGTTTTGCTGATACAGAACCGATGTCACTAGGTGTAAAATGAATTTCAGTAAACATCTTTTCATTAGCTTGCAGATGCATTCCGTTAGCTAAAAAAGGCGTAACTATGGAGAAGTCATTTGCAGAATCGTCATTAATTCCCGTGATAGCTTGAGATTTTATGCCGAAAGGAAGATTACCATCATTATTAATCGTTAGCAGAAGTTTTACTGTTTCTCCGAGTTTAACATTACCAAGTTTTATGGTGTCATTATACCAATTATGACTTGCATCGTGTATGTTAAGTTCTTGTTCTACTCCGATTCCCCTTAGTGCAGTCCAAGCGAAATCAATAGAATCGGGAAACTCAACAGGGAAAGGTTGGTAATTTAATTTCAGAAACATAGAATCTTTCCCACGATTCAGAGGATGATATTTCAAATTCAGATATATTATACTGTCAGGGTAAATTGATAGGGGAGAAGCAGGTAAATCTGGAATGATGAATTCTCTGTCCGAAAAAGGCTGAGTTATTAAATTCCCTTTTAGCTCATCAACCGCTTGGTTGATGTCGCGGACATTTTTTACCCTCCAAATTTTTTCATTTGTGCTGTTAGGATTTACATAAACACTGTCAAAATTGATTAAGTCGTCAAAGCCTGCGACGTAGTAGGGGGTTTTTTTCACTCTCAAGAAGAACGTATCAATTTTAGATATAGGAGTTTCACTATCGGAATCACCGGGCAGAAATGATATACAGAATAATGCTTCATGCCATCCGGTACGAGAAATCAGAGTGTCACGTGCAATGAATTTAATATGCAACGTATCTGAAGTGTCATTTTCAAATATTTTAGGCAATTCCGGCTTAGAATTGTCTCGGCTGAACCGTTCCCATTGGACGGCAGTAGCATCGTTAGGACTTAGACCGAGATAGAAAGAAGGCACTCTCGGCTCCAATCTTAAAGGGAGAGAACCGGTGTTTTTAGCAAGAAATTTGATGGTTAAGGAATCATTAACAAGTACCGGACCATAGTTGATAAATTTACTGTTGTGTGGTGTCAAAGAGATTATTTCACCGGAATATTGAGCATAGGACACAAGAAGTCCCGAAAATGGGAATAAGAGTGTTATAATAAGCAGTATTACTGACTTATAATATGATTTATTTCCTGTGACATCCATTGACTATTATTTTCAATAAATTGTAACAAAATTCATTCTAATCAGTCTTAAAAATACGGAAAAAGCAGATAATATTAAAAAAATCAAATATTATGCTTAATCTATTCGTTTTTTAAAGAGATGAAAATGTGTTTTTTATTTTAAATTTAAGGATTTAAAAATGTTACAGAAGACTTTTGTTTTGCTGATATTTCTTTCACTTGTATATACTGCCGTGGCTAAGCCTAAATTGGAAATTGTAGGCGGAAACACTAAAGACTGGGGTAAAGTTACTCTTAAACAAAGCCCCTTAAAACATAAGTTGACATTAAAGAATTCCGGTAGTGAAATACTCAAAATTAATAGGTTGAAGCCCACTTGCGGATGTACTACAGCACCGCTCAACAAAAGCGAATTGAAGCCGGGTGAGAGTACAACAGTTGATGTATCCATGAGTATTACGGGGGTATCAGGTAAAATGCACAAACAAATTGCAATAGAAACCAATGACCCGAAAAGTCCCTATATTAATTACATGCTGATAGCTGACGTTGTACTTCCACTTACTGTAAGCCCGACAACCTATCTGCCATTCGGAAATCTTCAAGTTGGAGTTGAAACAAAATCCAAACTGAAAATCAAGAATACTTCCGAGTCAAACATTACATTATCTGAAGTTAAGACTAATATGCCGGAAATAAAAGTTAATCTTAATGGTAACAAAATGTTGAAACCCGGACAAGAAATTGAAATGATTGCAAGTGTGAAGCCATCGAAATCAGGTAATTTATCTGCAAGAATTTCTATCAAAACCAGCAGTAACGAAATTCCCGAACTTGTGATTAACGGATTCGGTAAGGTCGAGCCTTCACCGTTTTTCAATAACTGACTAATGATGTCACAACAAAACACAAACCGAGATTTGCAGAGTTACGGTATATCTTAGAGATTTAAAACTTTATAATACCCGTAGGTCCTGCAAATCTCGGTTCAAAAAAAAGATAATCCTAATCTTTTTTCAAATTCTCGAACACAAGTTCCGAAATATCCTTTACATGAATTCCTTCTGCTTCTTTAGCCTTTACTCCATCAGAAATCATTGTCATACAGAAAGGACAGTTCACAGCAATTGTTTTAGCACCTGTGTCAAGTAATTCTTCGGTTCTCTCGATGTTGACACGTTTACCCTTGTCTTCTTCCAGAAACATTTGACCGCCACCAGCACCACAACAGAAACCTTTGTCCTTTGAGCGTGCCGGCTCTTTTAAGTTGAGACCCGGTACCGATAAAAGTGTGTTGCGAGGTTCATCGTAGATATTGTTGTATCTTCCGATATAACATGAGTCATGATAAGTGAAGTCATTGATTTCATCAGAATGCTCTGAAAGTGAAAGTTTCCCTTCTTTAATAAGCTCCATTATATATTGAGAATGGTGAATCACTTCGTAATTAGCTCCAAATGAAGGATATTCATTCTTTAAGGTATTGAAACAATGAGGGCAAGTAGCTACTATCTTCTTGAATTTATATTGGCTCATAGTCTCGATATTCGCTTTAACCAACATATCAGCCAAATATTCATTCCCGGTTCTGCGAGCCACATCGCCGTTACATTGCTCTTCGGTACCTAAAATTGCGAAATTGATACCGGCTGACTGCATTAACTTTGAAAATGCTAAGGATACTTTTTTAGCTCTGTCATCGAAGCTCCCGGCACAACCGACCCAAAACAGTATATCGAATTCCTGTAATTCAGCGGCTGTTTTAATTCCTGTATTTTCTGCCCAATCAGCTCTTTCAGATGGTGGGAAAGCCCAAGGAGTGGCGTTTGTTTCTAAATTTCCGAAAGTATTCTGGAGTAGCGGAGGAAATTCACTCTCCATCATAACAAGTGAACGTCTCATATCAATAATTGCTGGTACATGTTCGATATTCACAGGACATTCCTGCATACAGGCTCCGCATGTAGTGCATTGCCACAATGCTTCAATACTTTGATAATCACCGACAAACTTCTTGTCGAGAATTGCCTGCTCTTGTTCGCTTATTTCTTCACCCTTTTGGAGTTTAGACAGTATCGGCATTTTGTCCATAGTCCTGTCACGCACTTCAATGATTATTTGTCTGGGATCTAATATTTTACCTGTTGTAGCTGCCGGACAGACACTCGAGCATCTTCCGCAGTGAGTACAGGTATATCCATCCATGAGCGTCTTCCAGCCGAAGTCTTCTACATCGGAGACTCCGTACTTTTCAATTGACTCATCTTCAAAATCTATATTTTTTAACTTATTAACCGGTCCCAAATTGGAAAAATAGACATTAGGTACAGAAGTCAGTACATGCAAATGTTTTGAGTATGGGAGATAGTTCATGAAAGCAAATATCAATAAAATATGAATCCAAAAGGCAACTTCATGTATTATTTCCACTGAGGCTGTTGGAAGCATCGCACCAATGCCGGCAGAGATTGGTCTGACAGCCCATGTTGATTCGTACATCACACTTGCTGTCGAATTCTCCAACAACAAGGAAGTGACTATTGTAAATATCATCAGGAGTATAAATGCTGCTTCGAATTTCTCTGCTTCGACTTGCAGCCGGTTTACTTTCACAATGTAGCGTCTCCACAATGCCGCTGCCACTGCTATTATAATAGCTACACAGAATATGTCTGTCAAAATAGATATTATGCTGTATATCGGTCCTAAGAATGCAAAGAAGTCATACCATCCGAACAGTCCGGCAATTATCGAATTTTTCGCCGAAAAAAGCAATATCAAAAATCCCCAAAATATACCTGCATGTATAGGTCCGGCTTTCTTGTCACGAAGGATTTTGGTTTGTCCTATTGCTATTATCAATGTCTGTTTTAGGCGTGCTACTATGTCGCCAAATCTATCATCGGGCTTGGCAAGCTTCAGATATGATATTAATTTAAGTACATTCTTTGTGAAGAAGCCAAATGCTCCTAAGAAGATTAACGTAAATATAATGTTCTTTATGCCAAAATCCATAATATACCAAGTATAATATTTGTACAAAATACAAAAATAAAGGTTTTATGTTAATAATAACAAAAGAAAACTATTCTTTTATGTATTAACCATCTTGTCATTGAAGTTAACAAAAGATTATTAAGCACAAATTCGGTCTTTCATAAAATAAAAAAATGGCTCCGATAAGGAGCCAAAAGTTTGCGATATTATGAATCTAAATTGATAATATTTTAGAATTGAACGAATCCAACCTTCTTATAAACTTTTCTCAAGGTTTTTGAAGCAATTTTAGACGCAGCATTATCTCCGGCTCGCAAAATTTCAATGAGCCGCTCTTTATTAGTCATCAGCTCGTTGAATTTGTCTCTTATCGGTTTCAAATAATCAGCAACAGATTCGGCAACAGCCATTTTAAATTCACCGTAACCACTTCCCTGAAATTCACTCTCAAGGTCTTTAATGCTTTTACCTGTTGCAAGGTGCATAAGAGTCAACAAATTTGAAATACCGGCTTTATCAGGCGAGTATAAGATTTCATTTCCGGAATCAGTAACAGAACGCTTGATTTTGTTTTTTACGAGTTCATCAGAATCGGTCAGAAAAAGTACTGATGATTGGTTTGGATCTGATTTTGACATTTTTTTCTCTGGATCTTGGAGACTCATGACTCTGGCACCAAGTTCAGCAATATATGGTTCAGGCACTTTAAAAGTATCGGAATAATTATGATTGAACCTTTGAGCTAAATTTCTAGTAAGTTCAAGGTGTTGCTTCTGGTCTTCACCGACAGGTACAAGGTCTGCTTGATAAAGCAATATGTCAGAAGCCATGAGGACAGGGTAATCAAACAAACCTACATTGATATTTTCGGAATGTTGCTGTGATTTATCCTTGAATTGTGTCATTCTGCTGCATTCACCCATTCCGGTAAATGTATTCAATACCCAAGTCAATTGAGCATGTTCAGGTACATGTGATTGAATAAATAAAATACTTTTTTCAGGGTCAATTCCGCAAGCTATGAACATAGCTGCAGTTTCAAGAGTGCGTTTCCTAAGATCTGCGGGACTTTGCCTAACGGTTATCGCATGAAGATCAGCTATCATAAAATAACAATCGAATTGTGACTGAAGCTTCACCCAATTTGACAAAGCTCCTGCTAAGTGTCCCACAGTAAGAACACCGGAAGGTGTTACTCCGCTCAGTATTACGGGTTTATGTTCATATTTGACTTCCATTTATTTGTCCGTATTAATCAAAATTTAAGTAGAGAGTTATTGACAATCTGTATTGCCGGGCATTGAATACCACTCGGTAATCAACAGCTTATTGTCTATGTCGGCTCGGAAAGATACTGTATAATGGTCACAGCCGTAATTCCCTTCTACGAGTACCGCCGGTATGGTTAATCTGAAAGCGTGTCCAAAAGGCTCATTTTCATTATTCATATAACCAACTCGTATTTTTTGCTTTTCTCCGCAATTTTTTTCGAGTTCGAGGAAAAATTCAATCCTTTCTGCTGATAAATCTTTGTCTGTATCGCGTTTATCTACTACGGCGTAATTTGCTTTATCATCGGTATTATTGGGGTTAGAAGTATAATTCCTTGCCGCAAACTGAGCATTTAACAATTCTTCATCACCGGATTCGGCAATTTTCACCAATTCACTTAATCGTTCCAATCCGATTCTGATTATTTCTTCTTCAACAATTGTTTGAGACTTGTCCGCAGCAGAGCCGGAACCGACAGTATATGTTTTCTGTGAATATAATAGCCCTGAACAACAGAAAAACATAATAATAATGTATAATGATTTTTTCATGAACTTTACATATTGTTATTTAAAGAAATATTTAGACGTAGTTAAAACTAATTATTTTGAATTTTTTACCGTAATTCATTATTGAATTAAGTTCAAAATATTGTTTTATTACTAACTGAATCAATGAAAATTAAGCTGATGAGCTTATAAATTTATTTTGTTGGTTTAAATTGTTACTTTTGTAAATACAGGTTATTGACAATTATAAAAAAATTAGATAAGTATGAATAATAGAATTGGCATAAGACACGAAGACAAGTATTTGATGGAAAGAAGAGTTCCGATAGTTCCAATTGATGCAGAAGTGCTAAGTAAGAAGCAAAATATTGATATTATAATCGAAAGCTCCCAAAAAAGAATTTTCAGTGATGATGAGTACATACAAAATGGATTATCAGTAACTGACAACATTAATGATGCAGATGTAATAATCGGAGTAAAAGAAATCCCGATTGAAAAGATACGACAAAACAAGATTTATGTTTTCTTTTCACACGTCATAAAAGGACAGGCATACAATATGCCTATGCTCAAGAAAATGATGGAGATGAAATGTAGCTTAATAGACTATGAGAAAATAACAGATGACCAAGGTAGAAGACTCATTTTTTTCGGTAGATTTGCCGGTCTTGCAGGTATGATTAATACCTTGTGGTCACTCGGTCAGAGGTACAAGGTGCTTGGGATTGATACCCCGTTTAAATTGATGAGGCAAGCACATACATATTCTTCTCTCGATGAAGCTATTTCGGATGTTAAACAACTTGCAGAATTAATCAAAAAAGATGGATTACCGCAAGAGACACTGCCTTTTGTAGGGGCTTTTACAGGCTATGGTAACGTCAGTAAAGGAGCTTGGGAGATTTTTGATTTGCTCCCGCATAAATCAATAAGCCCCGAAGAATTGAGCGGCTTGAAACCGGATAAACACTTGATATACAAGGTAGTATTCAAAGAACAAGACCTGTCTGAAAGAATTCAAGGCGATTTTGATTTAAATCATTATTACGAAAATCCGAGTGAATACAAAGATAAGTTTGGTAATTACCTGCAACATTTCAATTTCGTGGTAAATGGAATGTACTGGGATGAGCGTTACCCAAGAATAATAAGTAAAGAAAATCTCAAAGCACTGACTGAATCCGAACAGTTGAAATTATGTGTTATCGGTGATATTACATGTGACCCGAACGGCTCGGTAGAATGCACACATAAGGGTACGGAGATAGAAGATCCGGTTTTTGTGTATAATCCAGTAGATGGTAGCCATAACATGGGATTCAAGGGAGAAGGAGTTTGTGTTATGGCAGTTGATATTTTGCCAAGCGAACTGCCGAGAGAA
>Ga0265293_10004085_pt1 | contig 26182 bp, 22 predicted proteins | sample Munlanlewell138R_FD_192505 | JGI IMG/M metagenome (GOLD analysis project Ga0265293, IMG submission 192505) | Leachate microbial communities from a municipal landfill in Southern Ontario, Canada - Leachate well 138R | ecosystem: Engineered > Solid waste > Landfill > Unclassified | place: Canada...
CTGGAAGATGACGTGCTTCTGCCGCTCGTTTCGCTCATGCACCGAGTTCAACAGAAGGGGCTCGGCCTGGCAGGACTCGGCCATGTGGATCAGGGCCTTCACGTCCTTGGGGAAGCAGGAGCCGCCGTAGCCGCAGCCGGGATAGATGAAGGAGAAGCCGATGGGGGAGCCTTTCCCGGTGCCGGCAATATAATTCTTTATTCGCCCTCCTTGCGGTGCCAATCCCAGGCTGTTTTGATAATGGATTGAATATCGGTATAGTGTGGCTCCCATCCGAGAACCTGCCGGGCCCGAAGGCTGTCGGCTACCAGAACGGGCGGATCGCCGGGGCGTCGGCCTTCGACATCGTAGGGGATGGGTTTCCCGGTCACCACCTCCGCGGTGCGAATGACTTCCAAGATCGAAAACCCCTGTCCATTGCCGAGATTGAACCCGTAGGCGCCCTCATTCTCTGCCATGTATTCGAGGGCCAGCAGATGCGCCTGGCAGAGGTCGAGGATATGGATGTAGTCGCGCACGCAGGTGCCGTCCGGGGTCGGATAATCGGCGCCAAAGACCTTGAGGCGCCTCCTGGCATCCAGGGCTGCTTTCAGGACATTGGGGATCAGGTGAGTTTCCGGCTCGTGTGCTTCGCCGATCTCTCCGTCCGGGTTGGCACCGGCGGCATTGAAATAACGCAGGCTGACCGAGCTCAGACCGTAGGCTGGAGCATAATCGCTCAACATCTTTTCGACAGCCAGCTTCGTTTGTCCATAAGGGTTGATCGGCTGCTGGGGGTGGTTTTCGTCGATGGTTTCCTTCACCGGGTTGCCGAAAGTGGCGGCGGTGGAGGAGAAGACGAACTTCCTCACCCCCGCGGTGCGCATCGCTTCCAGAAGGTTGAAGGTGCCGACCACGTTGTTCAAGTAATAGAGCGCCGGATTGGTGACCGATTCCCCGACCAGGGAGCGGGCCGAAAAATGCATCACGGCGTCGAAGCTGCTCTCGGCAAAAAGCTTTGTGAGCGCGGCAGAATCCAGGAGATCGCCTTCGACAAAGATTCCCCACTTGACCGCCCAGCGGTGCCCGGTGGAGAGGTTATCGAAGGTGGTCACTTCGTGACCTGCGCCGGCAAGCAGTTTGACCATATGGGAACCGATGTAGCCGGCGCCACCGCAAACGAGAACACGCATTTGCTCCTCCTATCTCAAATCAGGCACGCCGACTCAGTTGCAGATACATATCCTCGAAATCAGCGGCAATTTTATCCCAGTTGTACTCGGCCTGAACACGCTCCCTGGCCTTGGCGCTGACGGATTCACGCATTTCAGGCGAATCGAGCAAAGCCGATAGGTTATCCCGCAGATCGGCAATATTTTTGTTTTTAAAAGTGAACCCGGCCTCGCCTATCGCCTCGCGGTTCTCGGGGATGTCGCTAACTAAGCAGCAGTTTCCGTAGCTCATTGCCTCTAGCAGAGCAATAGAAAGCCCTTCGATCTCCGACGGCTGCACATAAACGGCCGCATTGCTGAACAGCTCTTGCAATGCCCGCCCTTCGACAAAGCCAGGGAAGATAATGCGCGAGTCATCCCCAGCCAGTGCCTTGAGTCGCTTTTTATATTCCTCTTCCCCTTTAGCATCACCTGCAATCACGAGCTTGAGATCGGTTTCGATTTGCCGAAAAGCTGGAATCAGATACTGAGCACCCTTCTCCTGCACCAATCGGGAAGCAAAAAGAACGTACCGCTGGGGTTCGAGACCCATTTGTTGGATCTCCTGTGCCGCATGGCTCGGCTTGATCTCGGCCCCGGTCGGGATGTAGCGCATGTCAATGCGGTGGTTTTCCCGAAAAAAATCACATTGTGTATTGGAGACGGCTGTGTGAGCCTGGTTGCCGGCCAGAGAAACACGCTCCAGAAGTTTCAGCAGATTCTTGCCGAATGCATTCCATCGATTCCGCTGCCACTCGATGCCGTGCATCTGCAAAAGACATTTGATCCCGCGCAACCGCATGACCGGTGCGAAGGCGCCGGCAGCCACACTATGGCAATGAACCACGTCGTAATGGTCTCTACTGAAGAGCAGCGAAAATGCGGCCGATGCGGAGGCCGAAATCTTTTCCAGGGCCGAATGCTTGATGCAGGGGATGGAGACAACCCTCATACCATGAAAATCCCTGGGGACCTCACCGTAGTGGCCCATGGAGTAGACAGTCACCTCGTGCCCTCGGTCAACCAGGCGACTTCCAAGCTCAAGGGTGTACTTTTCAATGCCGCCACCCTTAGAAATGCTCTTGACGACCAGAAAGGCAATTTTAAGCTTACTTTTGTCCATGAACTAATTTCCCCTTAAATGCCGAAGCCATAAAGTACAAGCCATGTACTGCCATAGGTCTACTATCTCTCGGGCGATCGCATGTTCCCTTGGGCGGGGTCTTGGCCGACGTCGAAATGAGGGGAGCAGTCCCCGCAGATCCGGCCCCCGGCAAGAGATTTAAGCTTGTTCTTTACGACCCAGGGGAGAACCTTTTTGATGTACTTGCGCATGACGGGAGAGGCCGAACCGATCATCCAGCAATTCTTGGGGCACTTGGCCACTTTCGCCCGCACTTCCTGCGCAGTAGGGCTGCTCCAAAGCGACATGAAGTCATCCACGTCATGCAGATTCCCCATGCTCTGAAACCAGTATTTCTCTTCCATGCCATTGCACGGAAGCACCTCGCCTCGAGGATCGATAAAGAAATTTTCGCTCCCCGCCTCGCAGGGAAGCATGCGCTTGCCTCCGCGAATGTAGTTGATCAGACCGATATTGAATAGGGCGCGGAACCAGGATTTGAGCTGCTTTTCCTTCATCAGTCGGTTCGCCAATTCTTCGAAATTGGCGGAAACCTCGTCGATGTTGATGATGGTGTTGTCGTATTTCTGGAAATAGAAGGAGTTGTGGAAGGCAGCGGTGGCGAATTGCATATCCAGGTTTTTGGATAATTCGTAAAGCCAGAGCATGTCAGGGGAATTGTTGTTGCTGACCGTGATCCCGAAACCGATATCTTTTACCCCCATACTCCGCAGGCCCAGCAGCACGCGCAAGCCCCGGTCAAAACCGCCAGGCTGGCCGCGCAGGTCGTCGTTTTTCTGCGAGAGTCCTTCGATGCTGACCCGAAAGCCGAGCTTGGGAAACTTTTCGGCGAGATTGAATATGCGATCCTCAAACCAGCCGCTGGTGGAGATCACCACCCGCTCGGTCTTGGTGAAGAGGATGCGGACGATCTCGTCCAAGTCTTCGCGGACAAATGGCTCGCCTCCGGTGACGTTGACTGCTGCCAGTTTGGGGAGTCTTTCGAGTAAAGATGGTCTAAACTCTTCTTCCTGCTTGGTGGGGCCGTTCCAGATGTTGCACATTTTGCACCGCATGGGGCAGCGGTAAGTGACAATTATTGACGCATCCATTAAATTCTCCAAACAACTTTAAACTGCATAGACCGCGCTCTTCTCAGACAATCTTGCCATAGATTTCCAGCAGTCGCTTCACATTACGGGCCGTGCAAAAGTCAGTTTCAATGCGTCTTCGGGCAGCACGACCCATGGATTCAATCTTTGCTGGATCTCCCCAAAGGGCTGAGATGACCCCCGCAAGTATCTCAGCGTTACCGGCCTCAAAGAGAAGACCTGTTTCATCCGGCAGCACCAGTTCTGGTGTCCCCCCAAGGTTGGAACCGACCACAGGCTTTCCGTAGGCAAAAGCCTCCAGGATCGACATGGGGGCGTTCTCGTAGCACTCGGAAGGGACTACCAAAAAAGCCGCTTGGTGAAACAAGTCTTTTAGTTTTTCGCCTTGGCAATAGCCCTCAAACGTCACATGACTCATGCCATGCAAATCAGCAAACTCCCGGCACTCAGCTTCCATAGCCCCCGTACCGACAATCCGTAACGGTACATTCAAATCTTTGAAAGACTTGAGGAGCGTTAAGACACCCTTTTCCTTGGAAAGGCGGCCTACAAAGAGCACGTAGCCACCCTTGGCGCAATTAGGCTCATACGCAGCAGGATCTAGCGCATTGGGTAAGTGGACCAATTTCTCGCGGGGAATCCCCGCAGTCGCAATCTTTTCGAGAAGAAACCGACTTGGACAAAGAAATCTACTAATCCAGTCATATTTGCGAAAGATTTTATTGAAGTAAGCCTCAGCGGTATTCACCACGGATGCCGCTAAACTCTCCTTATGGCAGCGCTGGACTGCGCAATTCCAGAAGCTCCCTGTCCCGCAACGCTCACAAATTTTGCCCCGATTCAACATCAGATAGGTAGGGCAAGCTAACTTGAGATCGTGCAATGTCAGGACAAAAGGAATAGCACGGGACTTGGCGGCATCGACAATGGAATAGGTCAAGCCTGAATAAATGTTATGACCATGAACAAGATCCGGCTTTTCATGGTCAAGCAAAGCACCGAAAGTTCGTTTCATTCGTCTCGAATAGACAACTTCCACAGCGGCCCGAGCCTTACCGATCCCGCCCATCGATTCGAAATTCACCACCGGCAAAAAAAAGTTATCGTAGACGGTTTTGGAATTTTGAACATGGATTCGGGAGAAAGGAACGATTTCATGACCAGACTGTTCTAACGAGTCGATCTCATCAAACAAAACCCGCTCTGAACCGCCGCGAAGGTAATAGTAATTATTCGCAAATAGTATTTTCACTTTATCTAACCACTTCCTTAAACTAAGAGGAGAGCATCGACATTACCAAACGATATATGTCGGTTAAGTCGCAGCTATCCAATTTTTCGACTGGTGAGCAATTGCTTATCCCAAGCACTCCGAATGTCTTGTGACCACCGGAGATCCCGCGGTGAAACGGATTGGTGCTGATCAGGGGGAGGTAGAGCCCCCAGTTGACACCAAGCCCCTCGTGGAGTTCGAAGATGATGTCCGGGTATACCGCGATCTCCTTGCCATTGTACCGATCGCCGCGCCTCGCGATCCACTGGAAGAGCTTGTCCCCGTGCTCACGGTTCAGCGCCTCCAACTCGCCGATGATCTCGTCGACCAGTTGCCGGTACCCCTCGCCCTGTCCCGCCTTCTCGTTGATGCGGATGCCCCCGTAGGGCCCCATTCCGGCGAAGTCGGCCAGGCGGGCCCGGCTGGCGCCACTGCTGATGGCATGGGCGGCGGTCTTGAGCTTCTTGGGGTTGGGGATCACCCTAGCGATGACCTTGGTGTACTCCTCCATGCGCAGCCGGTACAGCGCCTGCAGCGCGAGGTTCTTGCCCTTCTCCAGCCAGTACTTCTTGCTGAGCAGGGAACCGGGCGCCTTCAGGTAGCCCTTCTTGCGGAGGAACTCGTTGAGATTGAGGAGCCGGGTGCAGCGCATGCCGTGGCCGTGGTCGCTGATCACCATCAGGGTGTCCTCGGGCCCCAGCCGCCGGTAGAAGTCCCCCACCACGGCGTCGAAGCTGCGGTAGAGGTCCAGGATGGCATCCTGGTGCGGGTTGGCCCCTGGGTGGGTCGGGTCCATCGGGTCGCAGTAACGCCAGAGGAAGTGCTGGAGCCGGTCCAGGGTGAAGAAGGAGACAAAGAAGAGGTCCCACTCCTCGCGGCCGCAGAGTTCCAGGGTGTAAGAGGCGAGCTCCCGGGTGTCCGAGGTGGTCTTCTCCACGAAGGAGGTCAGGCTCTTTTTGGTGGGGAAGTCAACGATGCCGCCAAGGGACGGGGGCGGGCAGCTCTCGAGAAGTTCAGTCGGGTAGGCCTGATTGCCGCCGGAGATGAAAACCGGTCCGCTCAGCATGACGCCGTTCACAGGCCAGACCGGATAGGCCAGGAAGGGGTTGACGACGCAGACCCTCTTGCCGGCCGCCGAAGCCTCGTCCCAGAAGGTCTTGCCCTGGAAGGCCCGGGTGTTGATGGCGAAGGACTTGTAGTCTTTCTTGAGGTAGTCGATGGACTCGACGATGCCGTGGTGATCGGGCCCGGTCCCGGTGAAGATGGTTATCCAGGCGGGAATGGAGTCTGCCGGGAAGACCGATTTAAGCGGCGCCAACACGCCCTCGACGGCGAGCTTCCCCAAGTTCGGGAGCTGAGTGAGGTGCTCCTTCACGAAGCCGTGGTCCATCCCGTCAATGCCAAGCAGTATCACCCGTCCCATTTAGCCCCTCCTCCCCTCACCCAGGCCGGCCAGGAAGGCCTGGGCGTCCCTGCGGATCATCTCCTGAATCGTTTCGAGTGGCAGGCTCCCGTCGATGCGCAAAGCCCCTGTGATCTCGGCCACGTGGCGGTACATCGGCACCCGGTCCTGCAGGTAGGCCACCGAGGTGCCGTCCTGCTTGCGCTTGGCGCCGACCTCGGCGTCTATGTCGATGAAATAGGCCCGCGACACTGCGGGGAAAGTGCGGGCCACGGCGCTCCTGACGGTGTCGGTCACCTCGGCGCGCGTCATTGAGCAGCTCAAGGCAAAGTCGATGATGGCGTCGTTCAGGTAACGGTCGCAGATCAACAGGTCGCGCCCCTTGTTGGGAGAGATTATCCTGATGTGGATCATGGACAGGTATTCAAGCAGACTAAAGTTGATCCAGAGGTACCTCAAAAGCGGATTCTTGAAAAGGTCAGTCCGCTTTCTCTTGATTTGGGTGTAGGCCTCGCCCTCGGTCTTGCCGCTTTCACGCAGCACCAGCTTCTTGAAGATCCTAGCGGGGATCCTGGAGAGGTACGGCTCCCTACGGCTCCAGACGTATGCGGTGTCGAGCCCCTGCTCTTGAAAAAATTCTTTTAGTGCCACCGCCTGGGTCGTCTTGCCCGAGCCGTCAATGCCCAGAAACGAAAAAATAACTTTGCTCATTACAGTTTGTCCACTTTCTCGAGTATGCGGCCGGCCACGCTGTCCCAAGAGAACGCAGCCATGTTGGTGTTAGACGAACCGGCGGCCGGGTTGGCCAGCAGCTGCCGCAACTTTTCCTTGCCGTCGTCGATGCCGTCGTAGAATTTGACTGTCTCGTCTTCGGAGAAGAAGTCGCAGACCCCGCCGAACCTGGTGGTCAGCACCGGGAGGCCGCACCCCATCGCCTCCAAGATGGAGAGGGGGAACTCGATGGCCGAGGTGCTGTTCTGGGTCGGGAAGACATAGGCGTCGGCCATCTGGTAGAAATGCTCGATCCGCTCTACGAACTTCGAGTAGAAGTGCACGCCGGCGTCCTGCAGTCCCTTCTTGAGCACCTCGTCTCTGCTAGTGCTGGAGCTCGTCACCACTAGCGGCAGGAACTCGTCGCCGGCAAAGTGGGTCAGGTCCTCCAGCTTGCGCCCCTTCCTCAGGTGGCCGACATGAAGGAGTATCTTGCGGTCCAGCGGCAGGCCATAGCTCTCGCGAAGCAGCCGCTTTTGTGCCGGGTCCACCGGCGCGAAACGGGCCAGATCCACCCCCGACGGCAGCAGGTCGCTGTTGAGTCCTAGGGCGCGGCAGAACTCCAGGCTCTTGCGCGACTGCACCAGCACCAGTGACGGCTTCAATAGCCCGATGATCAGGCGCGCCAGGCACGAATGGCTGCGAGGCTGGAAGCCTACCATGGTCAGGGGCACCGCGGCGAAGATGGATAGTATCCGCGCCCGAAGGAAGGAGCCCAGCGTCAGGGACGAAAGGGGGAGGTAGATCAGCGCCTCGGGGGCGAATTCCCTGATCCTTTTAAAGATCTGCGCGCTGGCGTAGAACCGGTTGCAGAGGATCGAGCTTCCCAGCCGACTGGAGATGTTGCGGCCGAGCACCAGGGTCTTGCGCGACCTCCCCAGCGAGCCGCAGATCTCGAAGATGGTCTTCTTGAACCCCTCGTCGATGGGCTCGGCGATGTCTTCCGTGACGATGCAAATCCGTTTCTTGCAGTTCAATGTTATACTCACTCCCATCCGGTCAAATCCGTCACCTCGTCGCCGTCGTTCATGGCGCACCCATCGCATCGAGGACCACCTTTTGCGTTTCGGCTACCATCTGCTTAACCGCGAACCTGCGTTTCACCTCCTCGCGCGCCCTGCCCCCCCCCAACTGCCGCAGAGGCCGCAGAGCGTTGCGGTCCCTGAGTAGGTGTTCCATGGTGGCAATAAGGGCCAATGGGGTCTACCATCGGAATTAGCAGGTGGCAGGCACCCTGAACCAGATAATCTTTATGTGACGGGGGTGTGGCCCCCTGGAGTCGGTGGCCTGAGCCAACTATTTTTATAACAGATCCTGAGCAAGAGCGTAGAATTGCACTTCACTACTACTATCTCGGTCAAGAGATGACATAGGTCTTTAAATTAAAAGACCTGTCTTTGCACTTTTAATTACCAGTCTTATTTCAATGGCCTTCTAACACTATCGGCAACAATGCAAATCTTCTTCAACCATTCATGAAAATTACATTAACCTAAATTTTCGGAGCAAATAATATATCTATAATTGAAGCCGATTAAAATGGCAAAAGGAATATAGAATGCTAAGGAGGCAATGGCTATATCGGAATATGAAAAGGTGTCAATTATAAACGTAGTGGTGAGTCCAATAGCTGCAAGAATATGTGCACTTTGTTTTTTGTCCTTAGATCTAAAATAACTTTCAAATTGTTTTACCAGAATTCTATAATAGATAGAAAAAAGAAATAAAGATCCTAAAATTCCTACCTGTAAGAGCACTTGCAAAAACCCGGTCCTAATTCCGTACCCTAGATTATATTTGAAGTTTTCTCCCGGGTCTTTTTCAAATCGGGAAAAAGATGACATAATCAAATCCCCTGCGCCCTTACCAAAGAAAAGTTGAATTTTGTCAGCAACAAGCAACCTGAAAGATGCTCCAATGGCATTAATTCTTCCGCTACCTTCTGCCCCCCCTATACTTCTGTTTGAGTATCTATCATAGTACTCGATAGCATGATTTACATCAAACTTACCCCAAACTTTATTCTGTGGGTTTAAATCCGGCGTTAGCCTAAGTCCGAAATAGAGAACAGCACAGCCAACAAATGCTAATATAGGTATAAATTTTAAAAAATGGAGAACATATTTCTCTTTTAAAAGAAAAATGAACGTGGTTAAAAGTAGACCAACTATAGCGTAAGGAACTGTGGCTCTTTTTGCACCAGCAAATCCGAAAAAAATTGAGGCAGCTATTATACTCGCCAATTGAAATACGCTGAGCTTTTTGTATAAAAAAAAGGAAAAAGAAACAGATATAACAGCCATTGGATAAATCGCTGGAAGACTACCCAATGTAGGGTTAATCGTTCCAATAACAACTTGCTCCGTGACACCTAAAGATATATATTTAATAATAGTTACTGGGACCTGTAAAATAAAGAATATTATAATTAATTTTTCTATTTTGTTTTTGTCTTTATAACCAAGCCTAGAATTTATTACTGCGACTAGAAACAGGTATAAAAATCCGTAACGACGAAAAAACATAAGTATTTCGAGGAAAGTTTTATCATTTGCCAGACCTGAGGCAAGGCAAATACACACAAACCCCATATATAATAAAAAACTGGGAAAAATTATTCTATCTTTGCGAAAAACAATTTTGATAAAAAACAGAAGGATAATTGTCTCTATGATCAGCCTAGTAATTGTCAGCGAGAACACGCCCAACATCTCAAAAATGCCCTGAGTAAAGACCAGGCTGAGAAGAACTGTTAGAAATGTCTTATCTTTAGGCATTGACTTTCTCGAGCAAGGGTTTCAACCTACGTTCTACGATTCTCTCCCAAGTATAGTCTATTAGTGTACCTCGAATTATTGTTGAGCAGTAATTATGTTTGTTCATAACTATTTTATCAAGAGCCTCGGCGAAACCGAGTGGGGTATCGTCGCAAAGAATACCATTAGCACCATTGATAATTTTTTTATTTTCATAGGTACTTGTGGCAACACAAACCATTCCAGCAAGGATGTACTCAAACGTTTTTGTCACTGGCTGGTTTTCATAGTACTTGGTGACAGGAACATAGGAAATACCTATATTGCATGAGTCATAATATGATTTAAGTTCAAAATGATTTTTTCTTCCATGGTATTTAACAATTCCTTTAAGCTCGCACTTATTCAATGTGTTGTTAATTAGTTGAACTTGTTTATCATCACCAAAGCCAAAAATATCGTAAGAAACCTGAAGATTTAGCCTGGAATTCTTAGATAAAAAGATACTGAGCCCTTCAATTGTTTCGTGTATTCTACGCCCATCAAAGGTACCAACGTAGATTATTTTTAGACTTTTGAATTCCTTATTTGTTTTAGACAAAACATCTGACCCAAGTGGCAACCAATGACACTTTGAGCCATTAAGACCTAACTGACTGCTCAAACCTTTAGAGATAATGCTTATTACAGAAAAAAAATGTGATTCAAATTTGTATTGTTTATTTTGTAACCAATTAATCATTGATTTTCTTGACACAGAACCAGTCCTAATGTCAAGAATCTTTTTTGCTTTAGGAAAAAGAAGGGGGAAGACAAAACAAAAGTTAAACCTTGACATGAAAAAGATTGAGCTCTTGTCGGAATGCGCATCATACATAGTCTTGACAGACATGAGCCATCTCAAAAGTCTTTGAGACTTACTTCCACAGAAATCTATATATTCAACCTTCACCTTGGGAATATCAACCTTGGGAAGTCCTTGGTCGAAACAAAGCACTGTGACAATGTATTCATCATATCTAGAAAGATACTTAGCATAATAATAATATCCAGCCTTGTAGCCAAATTGGCCAGGATTAATCAATATAATATTCTTAACTTGATTCATTTTTGGTGATTCTCTCAACATTCAAAACGTAATGTCTTCTTTCCCCTTGATGGCCAGAGTCTATAGAAATTAGCCCTTGTCCTAAAACGTCCCACCTTGGGTGAAGATCAATGCGATTTTCGCCTAAAAATCTGTGTGGTTGATAAAACCTTCCTAACTCAAATATAGTTTCCTTTTTTAAGTTATATAGAAGTAATTTGGAATATCTAGATTTACCTGGATATTCGTCAGCAATCATCCAAAGACCATCGGGTGAGACTGTTGGATGTCCATCCTTTAGAAGAGTATGTTCACCAATCAACTTAACAAAGCCGACTTGATCTTTGAAATGAACATAACGATCTCTTCCATCATGAATACGACAAAATGATATGATATCTTTTTCACCCCACCAACAATTGTGAGAGACCATTTGATTACCGGTAATGCAGTATAGATCTTTACCGTCAGAGCAATTCGCAGACAATAGCCTCATGAACCTGCCCTCTGGGCCAATCCATCGATGCAAGAACATAAATCTTTGTTTCCCTGGGGAAATATCAATATGATTAACTTTGTGCATGGATGACTTCATGTTGTCAGTTGGTTTATAATTTTTTAAAACATCTAGAGAGAGAATCAACCTTCTTTTATTCTCAATGAGATCTATGTAATAAACGCCGTCTTCAGTGTCATCTGGAATATCTTCCCATGATACCTTTCGGTTGGAATATCCATAATCTGGTCTCAGTAGTGCAAGCCTATCAAAATTCAACGATAGAGCGAAAACTCCATCATTTGAAACGGAGTATACCGGATAATTAATCTTTCTAACATGACCGTTTTTGATATTTTTTATTACAGAGATGTAAGCATTTTCCTCAACAGAATAATCATTGTAAATAATCGTTTCATTGGCATCACCATACCATTGCAACATACATCCCTGCTGCCAATTCCAGGCATTGCTGCTACCAATCTTTGTTGACATATTTAAGTTTTTTACGCAAAGACTGACACTCTCATATCTACCAACATTTTTGTAATTACCGCTTAATTCACAGCAAAGCACATCACCAAGCTTATTGAAAGGCGAAACGTTATAATATCCAAAAAAACTTTGACATGTATCGCTTCCAAATACATTTATTATTTCGACATCTCTACTTAGATATAGTTTCTTGTACAATTTTTCTTTTAGATACCTCCAGTACAGATAAATACTAAAGGAATAGAATTTTGGTAAACAAGGGATCTTACGGAGAATGCTTTTAATTCTATGCATTTAAAAGCTCCTCAATCTTTGCAAATAGTCTTCTTTCAATGATTTTGATATCATAGCTCCTTGAAGATTCTAAAGCACATTGACTCATTTCTACATATCTATCAGATTTCATCATAGCAAGAACAGCTTCTGTGAAGTTTTTAACTTCAAGACTATCTAGGATAATCCCATTTAAATCTGTTTTTATGTAATCAGTATGGGTGGGCAAATTATTTGCTATAACCGGCTTACCCATTGCGAAATATTCAAATATTTTCTGCGGTGGAGACATGCTATAACTGGCATTCGGTTCAAGAAAACTTAGGCAAACATTTGCCCTCTTAATTATTTCTGGCATTTCAAGATAATCCAACCTCCCGAACAAGGTAGTGTTTGAAGCCATACCGTGATCATCTACGTATTTCTTTAACTCTACTAACTGATTTTTTTCGCAACCAACTATGATTAAATGTACATTTTTTGTTAGTCTCAATAATGCCATAAGACCATCTAACATAATTTTTTGACCACGCTTTTCGCTAACCCACCCGGTATATACAATCGCAAATTTTTCAGAAGATACTTTATTTAGGCGGGCAGAGACAAGGTTCTTGTCGGGGTCAAATATTTCGAGATTCACGCCATGTGGCAAATACTCTATTTTTTTACTATCAACTCCTTTGTTGATGAAAAATTCAACGAGTTGCTTTGATACTGCAAACGTGAATAATGATCTTTTTATTCCAATCAAGAGCAAATAGGACTTAATTTTCAATTTTAATTTTCCAACAAAACCTCGAAAAGATTTATTAAATTCATTGCCTATTCCAATAATTTCGTGCGATTGATGGATTTCACAAAGACTCTTACCATTAAAGAAAAGGAGAGCCATCGCATCGTTATGAAAAGCGTACAATAAATCGAATTCACAAGCATTCAAGGCCTTTCCGATCGAAAACAGACCTCTGAGATTGAACGGACTTAAACATTCAACACCACTTACACTTAAAACCTTCGCTTTAGGAACTAAAGTAGAAATGAATTTCGGCACATTTGTTATTATAGTAAGATTGTAAATTTGAGATATTGATCGCAATCTGTTAATGCGGTAAGCATTTCCAACACTATCTGGGTGTGATGTCAGGAAGATGGAAGCTATTCGTTTCAAATCATCGGCCTCATAGGTGCTGTTTTAGAAAATCTAATGATTTTGTCTTGAAAAACTGCAATCGCTTCCGAGCATCAGAGAAATCAACCGGCTGTAACAATCTTTCGAGATCGACCTCCTGGTCAGATAAAATCAGGCGGTCCCGCAGACCGACCAGATCAAGGATTGACTCGAACCGCGAAGCCCCTCGGTCAGCATTCGCTATAGCAATAAACGGCTTCTCAAATATCAGAGATAAGACGACTCCGTGGAAAGAATCTGTAACCACGAACTGCCCTTCCTGAAAGCCTCTCACCCAGGCATCAGTAGGCGGATAACAGTATTCAGCAAGGCGTGTACGCTCTACTACTGGCTGCTCTGGCAATGGTTGGCGAGAGAAATGCTCTAGTTTCAGACGGTTAGCAACCGAAGATATGATCTCTTTCTTGAAAGAACTCTTATCAAGAATGTAGGTGAGAACACCTTTGCTCTGGCCAACGGCTCCTGTGCAAAACTCACTTACATATTTCTCTTTTTCGATGAGCAAAGTAGGGTCCAATACCCACTGTGCTTCAACACCCAAGTGGTCACGACATAAATCTACTGCCGATTTCTCGCGAACAGAAACCCCATCAAACTGCTGAATCAGGTTATGGCAGATTTTGGTTTGTTGTTGTGTATACTCCCAAGTGTCTACCCCAAAAGATGCAGCGTAGGAAATCAAAACAGGCCTCTCACCCGTTAAATTTTTAGCGAAATCGAGGTAATAAGTTTCAAGTCGTGGTGAGTATTTAGGCCGCCATACTTGGTCACTGCCAACAACAATAACGTCAAACTGACGCTCAGAGAAGAATGTGCGGAGGGCAGAATCTGTGCCAATAGGCGTAGAGCAATCGATATGCGCATCAATAAATCTGGTTTGGTTGGCACGAATTTGGGCGAGGTGATGACAATACAGCGCTTTACCTTGTGTCTCAAGCAGCGCATCGTGCAAGGTGCGTTTAGCTTTTCCAGCAATCCGCCTTGCTACCGTCTGTTTTACGTCGTAATGACGATCAACAGTGATAGGCGAATGCCCCAACGTCCGAAGGACATTTTGTAAGGCCCAGGCCTGCAATAGTCCACCATAGTTAGTGCGTAAAGGTTGGGTCAGTATTCCAATTTTCATTTAACTTCGCCTGATGGTTAAAACTTTAATTTTTATTCTGGATAAAAATGATAAAGATATTTAGTTATTGCCAATCTGAATTTAATCTTTATCTATTTTTCAGTATAGCTCCCAAAGTATTAATCGATTCCTTCCCGATTACTTTTCTGATCATGTTCTTGGCTCTACTTTTACCATCAACTTTTATTTTTCTTATCATCTCCAACGCTTTGCTTTCGTCCGCACTATCTGTAAAAACCTCAAACACTACAGGTCTAGCACCTATCTCAGGGTTAACAAACGCCTTGTATGCACTCTCGAACTCTTCTTTGCTCGTCGCCGAACAGTAATCAAACCCAAGATCCTCAGCATAGTGTCTCACGAGCTGTCTAGACTTATTTCCGTAGTGACCTGCTGCAGCAATAAATTCATCGGCATCTGCACCAAAATGTGCAGCGAAATGGTTATATTGCCTGAACTCAGTTCCCTTTCCATTGTTAATGAGAAGCAACCTGAGGTTCCTGCCAACATGACGATTACCCAAAGCATTCATGTCATAGAAGAATGCTAAGTCCCCAATCACTCCGAAATAAAGTTTTTCCCGATTGGCCAGTGACGCACCCAGTAGCGTTGACAATCCCCCATCAATACCAAACCCACCAACATTTGACATTGATGTAACGTTTTCTGGTAATTCAAAAAAATTCCAGGAGCGCAAACTATTCAATATACCGAAGTGGATGACGGATTCTTCGGGAAGTTGGTGGGCGGTGCGTGCAGCCACCCAAATGTTTGAGAAGGGGATTTCCGGGATTTCCCGCCGAACCTCTTCAAGGCGTACCTGGCATTGTTTCAGATATTGATCGGATGGCGCTTTGGATTGGTCTGTGTAACGTTCGAAGAATGTCTTCTCATCCATTTCGAATACGTACCGCAGTTTTTTGAAGGTATCCCGGATTTCACCATCTTCGCTGACGCGCCACACCTCTCTTCCTATCATTGCGATACTTGCATAGTCGCCGGTCACTTCGCCGATATGAACGGTGACATCTGGTTTATCAGCATTCAGTTCCATTTGATCCTGGCTGGCAGCAAGGGAGTACAAAACGCGATAGCTGCCGTTAAAGCTGCTGGTATGGTCACAAAAAACTACCGCATTATTTGCACTACAGAACCGCTCCAGCGCTTCTGTCTCCTCCGGTGTAAACGGTCGGTGCGCGCCAATAAACACAGCCACCCTGCCTTTCAGCTCCGGCAGCTTGTCTGTAGCGGTAAACCGATTCATCACTCGGCAGGCTGGCAGTGTTTTTGTCTCATAAGAGCGACTATAACGAGTAGGCAAATTGATATGAACCGGGCCTCCGCCGGCGCGCTTTAGTTCCAAGATTGCCTGATTGACTTTGACCTCGCATTCCCAGAAGTCGTCATCATCCTTGATAATTGGAAGCGCTACACTGAATCTCACAGTGTCATTAGGTTTTGAGCTGCGGTCGATGACTTGAGCAACATGGTGACTAGAGTTTGCAACTGCCTGCGTGGAGGTAATTGCGAGTACCGGAAGCTTTCGGTAGTACGCCTCTGTTAGCCCCGGAAGGTAGTTTCTGGAGGCGGTCGCACCAGTACAACTAATAACTACCGGCTCGCCACTCTCATGCGCCAAGCCACAGGCAATATAAGCCGCGGACCGCTCATCCACCGAGGAATAAATTTGGAAGTAAGGGTCATTTTGCATGCTGCCCACCAAAGCCATATTTGTCGTCCCTGGCGAGGCAATAACTTTCCTAATCCCGTTCGCTTTCAGGAGAGCGATAATAATAAGAGCATTTTTTTCATCGGTATAAAACTTGTTCATAATCCCACCTAGTAGACAAAGTGTTTAAATTTTGAAGAATCTGTAAAGAAAATACTTAACATTCTGTTTCCAGTGGCCAAACTCTCGCAGACTGGCAACTTCACCGCAATACCGGTCCTTGATCGCTTCAGAGCGCCAGTCAATAGCCAGAAACTCTGGTTTTTCAAGAAACTCTTCAAGGCACCGAGCAAGCGCCTGCTCCAGCGGCTGAAAGGCGCGTACATCAACAAATTGTGCAATTTTGGTATTGTCAAAAGCCCTGTCAAACATGCGGTCATATTTGATCTGGTAGTCGGCCCGTTTACAACGTGTGAACTTTTCCATATCAAGCAGGGCAACTTTGGGTTGCCGACCAAGGTGTTTCTGGAGCACCCTGAGATATAGGTCAAGCACATGCCGCCATCTGACCGAATCACTCTGTGTTACGTGGTACGCCTCGCCCAGTGCACGGGGTTCACCAACTAATGTCGCCATGGCCCCTGCTACATCCGCCCCATAGGTTAAGGTGGTCAGCTTATTGGCGATGTCTTCTGAAAAAACGATGGTTCGGCCTTGGAGCGCACGATAAAGCCACGCTTCTTTTTCCAGAACACCCAGCTGCAGACGTTGTTCACTGTAGGTAATGTATGGGCGTATGATCGTCCAGTTCTTCTGGCCGGACTGCTTTAAAAGATCCTCTTGCCTTGCTTTAGCCAGGGAGTATTCATCGGTATCAAGGAACGCTGAATCGCCTGAACTGTCGAGCAAACGTGGCGAATATTCTTGGAGCAGCGTCGATGAATCTGCATAAACCCGAGCGGAGCTCAGGAAAACGTATTGCCCAGTTGCCTCAAGAAACTTCGGTAAACGTTGCCGGAATACCAACGTGTTGTAGACCATAAAATCTACGATTACATCCCATTGGCGCTCCAGCAACGGCCCTAGGAAACTGTCTTCCCTGGCATCTCCTTGAATGTATTCAAAATTAGATGATGAATCGCGGCGGATTCGAGTCGTTACACATACCCGATCCCCCCTTTCTACCAACAATTGAACCAGGGGCTTACCCATGGCCCCGGTACCGCCTAAAACCAGAACATTCTTCATGCATTTTGCAACTTGGGAATTCGTGAACGGATCATGACTTTTAACTTCGAACGCAATTCATTATCGAGGCCGATGTAATACATGGCAACGGTGGAAAAACCAAAGCTCGCGAATACCACAAGAGCAGACCAGTAAAAGCCGTCAGGAAGTATCAGGTTGAAGACAAAGATTGGAAGCGCAGTTACAAATACAATAACCATTACGGGGACAGCCGTGCGCCTCAAAAAGGCAGCGACTGGAAACTCGATAAGCCGTTTAACCAGGTACAGCCGTACCCCAAACATCAAGATGTTCGCCAGAATAGCGACAACGAACACACTATAGGCAGGGGCGCCCGCAGCGATAACCAGCCACGCGGTTAGAAATATCCCTAACTGAATGGTTCCGAGCGCCAACTCGTAGCCTTTCATTTTGCCGGGTGCTCTGGCCGCAGCCGCCAAAGGCAAACTAACAGACACAATCAGGGCCTCGACTAACGACAGTTGTGAAAAGAGTATGGCATCCGCAGGAACCGTGGTGAGCCAAAGGCCCAAAATAGTTTCCATTTCAACGATCATCGGCAAGGCAAATACCCAAAGCAGAAAAAACGTGATTTTGGAGCCGCCAGTAATCAACGCGAACATATCCTGCCTTTCATCAGCGGCATAGCTTTTAATAATCGGCGGATACAAGCTTGCGTTAAAGTTGCTAGAGAAAATATTTACTTTGCTGGCAATTTGCACCGAAATAGCCCTCGCAGCAACCACAGCGGGGCTGAATGACTGGTTCAACAAAACCGTGACTGCATGAGTGCGGGCTACAGTGGAAATTTGGCCAAACACCGTCCAGCCGGTAAACCCAACAATTTCGCGTAGCAACGCTGAGTCCCAATAAAGCCTTCTAAGCTGGCATTCATCATATCTTTTCAAACAGATTGCAATATACAATACGGCATTTATAATGCCCACACACAACACCAGAAGACCATAGAGTTCAAGCTTGTCCCAGGTGATGTACTGTAAAAGAAAAACCACACCCAATTTCATAAAAGCTTCGAGAATAGAAATATAGGCGTATAGCTTCATATCTTCATGGGCCATAATGATGGCCATGAAGGGGGTTGTGAAAACGCTTACCAAGAATGTTACAGCGGCGTACTGATATAGAGCTTTCGCTGCTTCAAACCGGCCATCCGGCACTTCCAGGTGTGTATTTACAAACCAGAGCCCAGCAGTTTCCAAGACGATGAAGGCAATCAGTGCTACTGCACTGTATAATGCCAGGTTGACCGAGAACGTTTTCTTCAGCCGCTCATCGTTTTTCTCGCCCAGAGCAAATGAGAAAAATCTCTGGGTCGCAGATGCCAGCGAACCTGGCAGAAATGTGCTCAGGGCAACCAAGCCACCCACTGCGCCATAGATTCCGTAATCTTCAACCCCTAATTCATCGAGGACAATCCTGACGGTGTAGAGACTGACGAATAGTATCAAGAGCTGACGGAAGTAGAGCATCAGCGTGTTTCTTGCTATTCGTTTGTTTCTGTCTGATGTCATGGATGGTCAAGATGCCCCAAAGAATGCCCAAGTAATACCCAAGGACGTAGTCAAATTGTCAAATAAACGCAAAACATACCTTCGGGTCAAGGCCTGACATACTTACATTTGCTGTCCAAAGCGGGGCCAGGCACCTGGCGACCTAGTCCCAATCAGGCAACCTTTGCCTCCGCCGCCTCCTCCACCGCATTCCGCCTCAAATAATCCTCCAGCGCAATCCCGGTCGTTGTCAAGGGAGTTGTCGCATTTTCATGCCGCTTTTTGTTTGAGCAGCAGTCGATCTTGGGACGACTTCTGGAGATTCAGGGTGACCACTGCGGGTCGGCTCCAGTTTCGGCAGTCACCTGACCAACGTTCGGGTCGGCTGGCTTTAGCCGCTGCGTAGAGCGCCGTTCTCTGACATAGTATCTTATGGTCCTCGCCCCGGTGGCGCTGGCCCGGGGTGACGAATTTCAGGGCGCTGTGGCGATGCTGCTCGTTGTACCATTGTTCGAATCCGGCTACCCACTGACGCGCCTGATCCAAAGTGTCGAAGGGTTTGTCCGGAAAGCTGGGATGATACTTCACGGTCTTGAACAGCGCCTCGGAATAAGGATTGTCGTTACTGACCGAGGGGCGACTGAAGGAGGGAACGACGCCGAGCCTCTGCAGGGTTGCCAGCATGGTCGCTCCTTTCATCGGAGCGCCGTTGTCGGAATGCAACCGCAGCAATTGACCGGCAACCCCTTCGCGCAGGTACGCTTTACGGAAAACGCTGGAGGCATGCTCGGCCGATTCCTCGGCGAAGACCTCCCATCCGACGATCTTGCGGCTGTACAGGTCCATGATCAGGTAGAGATAGAAATACAGGCCCTTCACCGTGGTGCCCAAGTAGGTGATATCCCAGCTCCAGAGCTGATTGGGGGCGGTGGCCACCAACTCCGGGGGGCGAGAGTGGGTCGGCACTTTGGCTTTGCCCCGGTGAGCCAGTTGTTTCTCCTCGCGCAAGATCCGGTAAAAGCTCGACTCCGAGGCCAGATAGCGGCCTTGGTCGGCGAGTTTGGGCACAATCTGGTTGGGAGGCAGATGGGCGAACTGCGGTGCATTGGCGGTCGTCAGGATCTCGGCCCGCTCCGCCTCGGCGAGTTTGTTCGCCGGCACCCGACCCTGCGCCGCCGCTTTACGCCCATCGGTTTTCACCCCTCCGCCCTGTCGCCAGCGCTGCACGGTTCGGGGCGAAAGATCGAGAACCTTGCAGGCTTCGGCCAGGCGTGCGCCGGAAGTACAACTCTCACCGAGCAGGGTGATCACTTCTTGGCGCTCTTGGAGGTCGATTTTTCGTCCTCGGTGTCCCCCCAGAGCGCCTGAACCTTTTTTTCGAGCACCAGAAGCGCCGCCGCCTCGGCCAAGGCCCTGTCTTTGCGATGAAGTTCGCTCTGGAGTTGCTTGATCGTTCTGGCCTGCTGTTGTAACTGTTCGCGCTCGGCCTTGCCGGTCACGGAGCCCGAACCCTGGATGAAGGCCTTTTTCCAGGTGACGATCTGCTCCGGATAGAGACCCTTGCGCCGGCAGTATTCGCCAAGTTCCAACTCGTTGAAACTGGCGGTTTCCAGCACGATGGAGAACTTCTCTTCGCTGTTGAAGCCGCCGCCCTGCCGCGCCTGGTCCGACCCTACGCCGCCCCGGCCGCGGGCTTTAAGACGCCAGCAGTACAAGGTGTCTTTCGGAATCCCGGTCTCTTTCGCTAACGCGGTAACACTGGCGTTCTGAGGCGGCAGCATGCGGGCAATGATGCTCGCCTTTAACTCGTCAGAATAGTGAGTCATTCAATTTCACTTTCGGCCCCTCGGGTTTCACTCAAAGGCTCTCAAAGAGAGGCGACATCTATCCTGACACAGGGGGAAACCGAACCCCTTGGCGCTGCCGATACCGGCTTGATAGGACTGAATGAAATGCTCCCGGTCCGTTACTTCCAAAATGCCGCGAAACTGGACGCCGCCATGATAGGCCGAATGTTCTTTCTTCCGGAAATGGCTCTCCACCATTGGACTGATTTCCAGAGGCTTTTCTTTGGTTTCGATAATTCGGAATCCACCAGGAATTTCTATCCTCGGCTCACCTTTTTTACTAATGACTGCCCTGACCTTCCCTTTTTGTATCAGCCATGACCGCAGTTCGTCTGGCTTAACCAACGGGATTCGCTTACCGCGTTTCCGTTTTCCGTTTGTATGCAAAACTGGTTGACCATCATCTTTCTTTGGTATCGATAGCATCCTTATGGGGTTTGCACGTAAATCAAAGGCGTAATACCGGTGAGTCATGAACGATGGAGAAATTGCATTGACTGCAAACCCGTCAATCAGACACCACTGCGGGCAGACAGGTTTTCGTTGCGACAGCACCCAGAACCGATACGCCCCCTCTAATTGATCGATGCGCGTCAGAAAATCACGCTTGGCATCCGGAGCATTGGGATAGCACTCCCAAAGTTTCTGATGCCAGGTGTAAATGTCCGCTGACACTCCGGCTTTACGCAAGGATTCCGTGTCAACATCCAGGCGGGCCAGCCAGTTCATATCTCCTCCTCAGGCTTGGGTGATGCACTTTGTTTCCAGAACGAGGCTGCCCATTCGGTCTTTCGCCAGTCCTCTTTATTTTTCAGGTCAATCTCCAGCTTTGCATAATTGATCGGCACATCAGCAGCCTTTGCCATGAGAACCATTCTAAGGACACGAGCATATAGCTCTTCACCATTCTCAGCAGCCAGTAAGTGCTGAAAGCGGCGTTCCGTGGGGCTCAACTTGCTGTCGTCACTTCGATTCAAATCCCTTTTCAGCTCAATTGCCTTGCAGGTTGCACCAAAGTTTCCGGTATGAGTCTCTTCCGGGTGGGTGGCAAAGAGGCCGGCGATAAATGATGCATCTTCATCGTCAATCTCTACACCCAGACGACTCAACGCCGGCCAGGCGCGATGTTTTTTGTTCTCCACCAGAATGCAGCGGAGATTGGCCATCATCCCCCTGTCGTCTCTGGCCTTGCATTTGCGGAGTTGCTCAAGAAGCTGGCTCATTCATTCCTCCTCGGTTTCAGTAGTATCGGTTTCAGGCTCATCTTTTTCCGCTTTCAATTTCTGGAAACCTTTTGCATAGGCTCGTAATTGTCGCGGCGTTTCCTGCCCGCAAGCGACTGCATAAGCTTCGCAAGCTGCTGTAAAGAGCATCTTGCGCCAGGCGTCACGGGTGGGAACGGCGTCATCAGAGCAAATTGAAATTGAGTCGATATGGGCCATGAGCAGGGACAGTTTCTTCTCAACTGATGTCCAATAGTGGGTTGTGGCAACTGAACTCAGATTGTCTTTCAGCGCCCACTTATCTTTGGCTTTTTCCAGTTTGCGTTCCCAATACCCGTCGATACCAATACGATATTCTTCAATTGCTACCCCCAAGCGATTTTTCCAATACACTGATTGAGCAACCTCGGACTCATAAGCTGCTGCCCCTTCAATTGTGCAAAGGGTTGAGGGAATATTGAACACCGATTCTATAAGATCCACAATCTCTGCCGGTTGTTTTGGATTTGTAGCCAGTGCATTTACAACGATGTCAAATGACTTGTTTTCCTGAGAGTTTAACAAACAAAGCGGACCTCGACTTGAAGCAGATGAACCCTTCCTACGGACAGTAAGAGAGTGTAACTCTCTCCATAATGCGCTGTTCGGTTTTGCAGATAACAACATTCGTTCGCCATCTTTATTCAGGGTTACCGTTGCAAAGACATCAGGGTGAAAAGTATTCTTCTCCTCTTGGAACTTCGGATACATAAAGCCAGAACCTAACAAAATCCTCTTTTTGTCTTCATTCACCTTGAGGATTCTGGTCTGTGGAACCAGTCTCCCCAGATGAGTCTGCGTCGCATTATCGATAGACTTGTTGTCAACAGGAGATTTGATCGGCATTTCCCAGAGTGGTTTACCAAGCCAACCATCTTTCTCTCCGTAGACAAGTTTCAAATCCTCGAAAGAGCTTAAATTCAGGTGAATAGTTTCAGTAAGAGTGCCGCCTCTAAGAAAGCCATATATGATCGATTTACCAGAGCAAGGCCCACCTTTCGGATTAGGCGGGTTGAGCATATCGATTTTCCCCCAACGCCTCGATGAAGCCTTGCCGCCAGCTACAAAGAAGTTTTGAAATGTCAGCAAATTGAGCGCTATTTCTTCTTCGGAATATTCCGTTGGCTTTGCACCATTTGATGCTTGGTCAAAGAGAGTTGTATTTATTCCGCTAGCTTTCGTAAAACATATCCTGTTCAAGGATATCCACTCTTTATCACTGTCTGGTATTTTGCCGTCCTCGGTCGGCAACAGTTTTAAATCAGCAACTTGCAACCACGGCTTTTCCTTGTGAAACAAGTCGAATGAATCCTCCCAATGCCTCAGATACTTTTCCGACGCTTCCGGGAGTTTTTTCGGGACTTCACACCACTCAAAGTAATCCTTCGGCCCATCCAGCGCCGCATGGGCAACACAAATGAACAACCGCATCAAGGCCACACGTTCATGCGGCCTAACCGCCAAATCCACATACTTTTCGCCTTCAGTAAGCAAGGCACTCAAGCTCGCCAAATCCGGCTTTCCAGACGCGGTTACAACTGGAATCCATCGGTCAAAAGCTACATTCATATCTCCTCCTTTCAGGATGTTTTCCCAACAACAAGACCCAGTTCATCGGAATAGCTGAGCTTGATACCGCTGTTCAATCCTTGGACTTCCACCTTTCCGCCTTCAGTTACAATTCCGGCGCACTGCTCACCATAGAGATAGTCCGCAAAAGCTGGTTGCGGTTTCACAAATTCAAAACAGTAGCGAGGAACTCTGACCAAATTCCTGTGTATTGCCTGAGCGGTGGGGAAGCTGAACGTATCACCGCAAAAAACGCCTTCCGAATTATCATTAAAGTTCGCTTTCTGGCTGTTGATACTTTTGCAGAGGACCAGCGAGACGGTCGGCATCTCGTTGATTCTGGTCTGGACGCCTTCCCGGTCATCCAGGGCCAATTGCCAGATGTTACTGTTCCGAGAGGCAATCAGGGCTTTTGCCGAATCGGTCCCGAACCACTCTTCTGATAGTTTCTGCCAGGATGGCGTCTCTTCGCGATCCAGATAGGTGTCTTCAATCATGGTTCGGATCTGCCCCGGAATCGACACCTTGCCCATGGCTGCTTTCCACCGCTCCAATGTTCTCAGCAGAATAAATGGAGCGTACACTTTCGCCTTTTTGCCGAGGGCTTTCACAATTGCCGACGGCTCCATGTTTTGCAGCTCTTCGAGGGATTCATCTTCTTCGATAATGCATATTCGGGGATTCTCCACTGGCCGGTTCTCCCGCGAATGCCGCCAGAGGCGGCCAAGCCGTTGCAGAAGCATGTCAGTCGGGGCCAGCTCGGTAATCAGAAGATCGGCGTCAAGATCAACACTCTGTTCAACAACCTGGGTTGACACAAGTATGGACGGGCAACGGGTTTTGCCATCCTTGCCAAACCGCTCCATCCAGAGTTGTTCGAGTTGCTCCCGCCGCCAGAAGGAAAACCGGGAATGAAGAAGCCCTACCTGGAATTCCCCTTGAGCCAGAGATTCAAACTGTTGAAATTGTTGTTGCGCCGCGCCGACAGTGTTGCAGATCCAAAGAACGGAGCCGCCTTTGCGAGCCAGTGAGACCGCCTGTTCTACGGCATCGGACGCGGCAATAAAATTAACCTGGACAGTCCTCGACTCCGGAGCCATTGCAGAAACCGGCATGCAAGGTTGTTGGTTGATTTGTCCAGTTATCAGGGGGTACGGCTGGTTAGCGTCATCACGCGGCTTTTCTACGGAAGCAACAATCTGTCTTCGCCGTTTTCCGGTTAGCGTGGCGGAAAGGACAATCACCGTGCAGCCAAGCCCATCAAGGGTTGTAATGAGTTTATCGATCAAGCACCCGGTATACACATCATACGAATGGACTTCATCAAGAATCACCACTTTTCCGGCAAGCGCAAAATGCCTGACAAAAAAATGCTTTGCCGCCACGACACCGAGCAATGCCTGATCAACTGTACCGATCCCGAATGGTGCAAGCAGCGCCCGCTTTGCCGAGGAGAACCAGTCTCTTCCTGCCCGTGCATCATCATTATCGGAACCCTTGCTTGTAACGCCAGGTGATAAAGGGATCTTTTTCTCCATCAACCAGGAATTGCCATGAATGAGTCTGCTGGTACTCTCCGCACCGGAGATACGACTGACAAATTCATTCATCCGGATATGCATCCTGTTGCTCGTTGCCTGGGTCGGCAGTGCGAAGTAAATCCCCGTAGCCTTTCCGGAACCAAGCAGTTGATACGCCGCCCAAAGCGCAGCCTCTGTCTTCCCCATCCCCATTGGCGCTTCAATAACATAGGCGCCCGGTTCGGTAATTGTCGACAGGGTCTTCAATTGCATTTCGTTGGCAATCCACTCAACTTCCGGCTTGTCGGCATCGTGAAACAGATCATGAAATGTGAGATTTCCGATAAATGCGGGTTTCCGTAGCCCGATAAATTCAAGAGCCTGTTGTGCCGTTTCTGCCTGATTATTTGGTGAGGAATCTGCCGGAAAGAATCGTTCATCGGAGCCAATCCAGTCAGCAACAGAGGTAAGTCCGGCAAGCCACCAGAGCGAAGGCGTCTCAGCAGTAAAGGAAACAGGCGCTGAGTTGCCTGCAAATGATTCATATAATTTCTGAGCAGTCGCATTGCGCTCAGCATCCCAGTCAATTTTGCTGAATGAATCGTTAATAGCACCGCTGGGACGATAGCCGCGATCATTGGGAGGTGAAAGTCGCCCATGATGGGCACCTAGCACAGTAGAAAGATATTTGGCGGTTCTCCCATCAATATTGTTTTTCAATAGAAATGATTGGATGGCGGCGTGAGACACCTTGCCATGGTCAGACTCCATGGCCGTATCCCAGCAGGCGTTTCTATCGATCTGGAAAAGCCCATTATCTTTCAGCCACTGTTCACACTTCCGCTGAAACCCCGGCGATATCTTGCCCAGATCATGCAAAGCGGCAAGGGCACCGATCAATGCTGCCGTCAGGTTGAATCGTTTCAAAAGCTCCGGTGAGGTTTCGGCAATACAGCGAGCTACACAGCCTACGTTCACCATATGGTCATATACGGAAATTCCAGGTTTATCTTCGCCCGTTGTTTTTGCCCAAAAAGAAGACATCGTCACCACCTTTCAGCTACTACACGCTGGCCAATCGTCAGCTATCCTCCCCCACCCCCATGACAGAATGCGTCACAACCATCGGCCGCAGGAATCAGGGCGCAATGAATCGCGCCCCGCACCCGCTGATTGGAAGGTTGTGACCTATTTTGTGCCTGCCCTGGGTTGTGTTGGCAAGTGGTTGAAATCGGGCGCCCACAAGGGGCGCCCTTACGGTTT
>Ga0265293_10004086_pt1 | contig 26180 bp, 29 predicted proteins | sample Munlanlewell138R_FD_192505 | JGI IMG/M metagenome (GOLD analysis project Ga0265293, IMG submission 192505) | Leachate microbial communities from a municipal landfill in Southern Ontario, Canada - Leachate well 138R | ecosystem: Engineered > Solid waste > Landfill > Unclassified | place: Canada...
GCCTATCAATATATAGTTTCCTACCCATTTTAAATACTTTTGAATCCCTTTTGCCTTTTGGTTCATCCATTCCCTCGCCTGTCCCATATTGATTTACTACTATTTGACTATACCCCGGCACTCCTTCCCCTTGTACTGAAACAACAGCGGTTCGGTGTTCTCCTATGTTTTCCTCTGCTATGAGATACAAAAATGCGCTGTCTTGCCCTGCTACCATGACGTCGAGGTATTCAAATGCTCCAATGTCAGGAGCAAGTCCGCTATATGGAGTATAAGAAACGTAGGTAGTCATAACAAGATTGAAAGTATCCATAGCTGTCCAATATAATTGAGTAGCCACTTTCAGCCATTCCTCACTGCTTGTCGCAGTCCATTCAACGTTGGAGCATAAATCAACTTTAACGTACATTTCCTCGGAATCGTGGTTGACTAAGTGCGTACCTACCCCCAAATACTGGGAATAAGCAATTTTCTTAGAACTTGCTACCACGCCGGGAATAAACTGAGCATACAGCCCCCCAGTCACCCATAACAGAAACAATATGCTTAATACTCTTTTCATTCTATATCTCCTATTAACAACCAGATGTTTGTATCTATTTTCACAAGTGAACACGCACTATACCTCACCCGCAAAGCTGTTGCGTCATCCGCACTATTTATCGTCACCCCTCCCGCAGCGGCAATACTGGTAGTGCCAGTACCAGTTTGTACTACGGTGATTTGAGTACCTACTGGAAACGCCACAGAAGTATTAGTAGGTACTGTGACTGTGTTTGCGCTTGAATTACTTCTTATCACTAACCTGTGTGCATCAGCCAATACCAATGTGTAAGTTGCGCTTGTTTGAGTGTTTATATCCAATACTTTATGATTACCCCAATTGTATGCCGTATTCCAATTAGCCGAGTTATTTGTAATGCTTGTTCCCCACGATTGACTACCAGAATAAATCGGAATGCCCGCTGCGGACGGCCAAGTCATTGTTCCTCCCCCTGAGCCTATCAACCCCTGCAAGGTGTTGATCCTATTAATAATTACTCTTAAATTAGTTGTGGTAATAGGATCGAGTTCCTGACTGAAAGCATTCAATCCCACACAAATAAATAAAATTGTCAATATCTTTTTCATACTACTCTATTTTTAATAGTGTATCTCCGTCACTTCTTAATAATACCCCATCATCATTTCTATAAAACCTACCCTCGATGGATGGTCCTGTTATTTCTGAAACAGTTGCCCCTCCAAGTAATACTAAAGCCGTCCAAGGATCCAACTCAATTACTCCCGAATAACTCTGCCCGGTTACGTCAACTACTGATCCACTTGAAACTGCGGAATAAGTACAATAAGCTGAGTAACGATAAGCTGCCATACTTGCTGTTCCAAACGGATTAGGCAATCCCTCAGACCACACAGCAGGTGCCTGAGCCCGATCAGGAGAACCCCCAACGTAACGCATTCCTACATTATTTTGGAAAATCCACGCAATCCAAACACTCTGCCCCTGCGTAACATTAATAGGACTTACTAATTGTTCGGTTTGCCACCCGGAAACAGCGTTTACCGCAACGATCCCGGTTGTCCCAAGTAATTCCCCCGGAACCCCACCATCGTCGGCGTAAATACCCATAATCACCCCTCCCGTGCCTCCTGCATGGCACAGGGATATGCTCTCAATGGTCCCGCTTTCTGGGAAAGTCACAACCACTGCCCGTCTGTTGTTACTGGCAGAAGTTTGAGCTAACACATCAGTCGTACCTAATGTTTTGCTTGAAGCCCCTCCGGGAGTAACTCTGAAATATTTAGGATTGTTTGTTTCGTTGTATATGAAATGCATATCATTCGTACTACTTACCACTGTCGGACTTCCAAAAGAATTAACATCATTTGGAGAAACTAATGTTTTCCAATCTGATAATGTATGATAAGCAGAAGTGTAATAAAAATGATCGTCATCTTTAATAGGTCTGGCATAATAATTGTAATCGAACGTTCCCCAGTTTTGAATCTCAGGAGCTGTATAATGTAATGACCTTAAACTTAATTGATTAGTTTCTTTGGCTATAAGGATATTATTATTGAATGTTAATCCAGTTGAAACTCCATCCTGATACTTTAAAAACTCTGCCTGTCTTTGATTGTCAAATAATACATTGCCTGTTATCAGATGATTGTCACCATAATGGATAAGTAATCCTGCCCCTTTTTCGCAACCAGAAACTATATTATTAGTAATTACTGCACCACTTCCCCCTGCATCATAATAAATGCCCCTTGTTATTACTAACCAATCTTCAGAACCTACCCCTGAATTTAAAACTATATTTTCAGTTATGACACAATCCCCTCGGCTACTCGTGGAATATATACCTCCCCCATCGTCCACAAGCATGCAAGCGTAGTTTATAAAATTCCTACGAATTAAATACGTGGATATCGACGATGTGCTAATTCCACTCCAATCTGTATATTGTATTCTATTATATTCAACCGTATTATCAGTACCATTTATATAGATGCCAGACGCATGAGGTAAATTAACAGCCCCCCTGATCATTCCAATGTACTCGATATTATTGTGAGCTATAAGACCATTGTTGCCTGTGTAAATGCGAATCCCGTAATTACTGTGAGATATATCATTGTGTTGTATTACGAAATTAGAAGTGGAAACTTCAATTCCGGAATCTCCTGCGTAAATAATATCGCAATCCTCAACACGATTATATGTCGCTGAATACCCAAGATGCACGGCATGACTAATTGACCCTACTAACTTTAATCCTACGATATGGATGTGGGCATAATTGCTGTAAATCAATCTATTTAATGTCGCTATTTTTACATCCCTCCCCGACTGATTCCCATACATATATAATCTTCCTGCATCTACGTCATGGTACCATTCCGTATCCGTTGTCACACACCGCAAGTCATTTTGAATAAAGTATCTTCTATTATTAGATGTTGATCCATATATTCCCCCCGTATAGGTTAGGGTGCCTGATGAATGCCCTGTTATATTACAGCGTTCCGTAATCCAATACTCTTTATTAATTACCACTTCTGCTCCTGTCCAATTAGGACTATCAGGAAGAGTTGCGTCATAAATAGTAGTCGAAGTTGCTGCGGTATAACTTAACCATGTGTTATCTGGATAACGCCCCATTCCGACAGGCTGTCCATCAATGACGACCATGTTTGTTTGATTTTCGGGGCTTGAAACCGTAGTTCGATAAACACTTCCCGAATGAACAGTCCAGCTTCCAATATCAGTAAACCCTGTAATTATTGGTTTCTCCCCTGTTCCATACGACCCTATTGTAATGGGATTATCTGACGATCCTGCTCTTGAAACAGTAATTGTGCCGTGCCAAATATCTCCTTTTCTGAACAATATATTATCTCCTGCGACAATTGTTCCATCAGACCAAGCATTATTAACTTTCGTAATGGTAGCCCACGCTGTGCTTTCAGACGTTCCAGCAGCAGCATCATTGCCCCCATTGCGAACATAATACGTAGCAGCGTAAGACACTGACGTAACAAATAAACACAATATGAATATAAATCTTTTCATCAATCAATCATTAATTGAATTCCATCTCCCTCACCCCACAAAGCCTCTATTTCCTCTTGACTTAATGCACCTCTGAATAGCATGAATTCATCAACTGTTTTTGGCACATGAGCAGGACTGCCCCCGTGATGTCCTATGTACATAAAACTACTTGTGTTAAGCACTTCTCCAGAAAACGTCGGAGGGCTGCAATGATCCACATCTAATACCCCGTTTCTCCATATTTCAAGAGGATACCCATTTCCACGATTAACGCAAACATAATGAATCCATTCATTTTTCGTTTGCGGAGTATTTCCGTAACATACATGAGGAGCTGGTTCTATTTCGTTGTTTCTACAGGTAAATGTAACTGTCCCGTTCGATCCTATGTTTAATTGAGTAGCTATCCAAATAGGTTCAGGGTAATAATATGACCAAACGACTGACGTAGTAGGATCTTCTTGTTCTGTGACTAATTCTTCAAAATTGACCCATATTGAAACACTGAAAGGGTCCCCATTCATCTGCATTGCAGCATTATTAGATACTCTAATATAATCTAATATTGTTTCTGAATATATTCCAGTATTGATTTTACCTGTCACCCATGCCGCATCGCCGTAAAGCGAACCATTAATGCTCCCCATCTCATCAGTTGCGGTTGTTCCCGTATTTTCATCGAGTTTATAGTAAACTGTTAATTTATCTTTTATGCTATTTAATACTTCTTGCTCTGAAGATATATCCTCCCACGTACCATGCGGCCATAAAAGAAATGTTATCCCTTCATCTTCCTGCCATTCTAAATCAGCTGTTATTGTACTTCCTGCCTGAATACATTTATTGTCTCTTACGCCATCTCGAAGAGTCCAAACTTGATAACCTGCAAAATCAGGATTAGTATAAGCCAACATCCCTTCCTGCGGACCCCCAACATCATCAACAGTAAATTCTTTTATTTGCCCTTGAAATGACCCGCCGCCACCGCCTCCATGTTGTGATACGTAATCATAAATTTGTTGTGGTGACATATACCGGTCTCTCCCGGTCGAGCCTCCCAACACGTCTTCAGCAGCAACACCGATAATGGCATCGTCAATTGCATTATCCAGAACTCCCTCTGCTATTGAAGTAGCTGTTATGCTATTGATATAACCTGCTAAAGAATGATCGCCCCAACTATACGCAGTGTTCCAATAAGTTGAATTATCTGCAATAGAAGCACTCCAACTGTGAGAACCTGAATATATTGGAATCCCCTCATTTATCGGCCAAGTCATCGACCCTCCGTTTCCCCCTGCGGGAGGAGTAGCCCATATTGGTACGCCCCCTGAGAGAGTTAAAACATACCCATCTGTTCCCCTTGCCAATCGAGTAGGTACACCAGAAGCCCCTCCATAAATTAAATCACCCTGAGAAGTCATAGGATTTACCATCAGCGTTGCTGATCCTGTAACGGAAGGGAAATATAGTGTTCCGGTCGCCGTTTCCTGTGTCTGCAAAGTGATAGTTCCGGTGTTTCCCCGTAACGACAGTTTCGACGCAACATCACCCTGAATAATTAGTGTGTTCGTAGTTCTGTTATAAGTAAGCTGCCCAAAAGAAACAAGAGCAGCCATCAGTCCGATAAGTGTAAATAATATCTTTTTCATGCCTGTAAAATATCAACTAAAATCCAATCAACTCCCTCGGTTCCGTCAAAGCCAATCTGCGTAAGTGCTTTATCAAACACAAAATCACCACCTCTCACCCCGCACCTCCACAGGGAACCATCTGCTTGATAGTAATCATATTGTTTCATAATAGTATTTTTACTGCAACCCAATCTGTGTTTTCATTTCCATCAAATCCCAAAGGTGTAACAGCCTTGTCAATACAATACGCCCCTCCTCTGATCCCCTTTCTCCATATTGCCGTTCCATCTGAGTAATAGTCATATTGTCCTGTCGGGATGTCAGGAAGGTAAACCAATAGTTTCTGACGTGATATGCCTATTTTGATACTCAATTGTTATCTCTTAAATTCAAATATGCCATTTTATATTATGCTGTTATTTTTTCATATAATCCATCAATGGTGACAATATCAAAATCTAACCCAATGGCATAATCTATTATTTCCTCCAATAAGATTACATCTTCATCAGTAACTCCGTGAAAATATATTATAACTCCCGCAGATTTTAGCTTAGCCTGATCCAATTTGTTTTTTGCAGCAATAACTACGCTTTCATCAACCGGATCACAGCTATTGGCCATTAATGCAGTGATGTCATTATCCTTATATATCAAATTCCCCCTGTTTATATAATCTTCATTGCCGAAACCAACAGTAGCTTTCAGAATACGCGTTACTCCTTCATCTGAAGATACATATATTTTCAGCCCACTGGAAGCCTCTGCTGCATCATCCCAAGTGACCACGGCAGTTGAATCCCCGGTAATTGCTACGCCAGCATTACTGGGAGTTCTTGTTTCCCAATATTCTCCCCAATTAACATCCCCATTCTGCTGACTTGCTGTCTTCGACCCAATCCTTATCCCTATTTTATTACCAAGGCCCATAATTAGTCCTTTCTTCTGGTTACTGCCGCACATACACAAACATAGAATGTCCGGCTATTTACAAACTCCGTTGCATTTGTATATGCCCGCACGTCTGCTTTATAGCGACCATACGGAACAAGTGTTTTTTCTTCAGTCAGCGTCCATGTCGTTATTCCATTCGCAGCGTCCTTATGGGTTATGATCTCGCTTGTAATAACTGCGTTATCGTCGGTTTCTGAAAAGTCATTCAGTCGTTTAACAGAAATGAAGACTATCTTACCCGTCAAGTCCATCGGTATCTTGAGGTCTTCATCACTGAAAACCTCGACATCGACAGACAAGGGAACACCTCGCTGAATCCTTATTTTCTCATGCCCATCACACACCATAACCAACATAGATGTTTGTTGCTGTTGTTCCGTTTTTGAAGATTTTCTTCACAAGAACAGGATCACGAAAAATAGCCGACCCCTCGACGGTTTTTGTGATCGGTTCAACATTCCAAACAGGCAGATATTTTATATCCCCTCCGTCCTGTGACCGGACAAAAAAACCTGCTTTGTCCTCATAGTCCTCACTTGTCAGATCAACAAGTTTTTCCCTTACGACAATACTTTTTCTCATGTAGTCCATTATTCCCCCAATACTTTAAATGTTCGTGTTCTGTGATCGCCCACAAAACGTGTGCGCCACAGTGGATAATCTCTGCAATTTCTGTTTAAAAACAGCGATATTTCGTCCCGTATTGCATCAGCCGTCAGCTTAGCCTCAGTAACCAATCGCTGGACGGTTTTATCCGACACGGGATTCGAATAATCACTTTCCTTGATAACCAAACCCAAAGCCGTATAATTAACCTGCATCCGGTTTGTAAAGCGTGCGAAAGCGTAATATATAATTGCCGCCTTCAAGCCCTGAAACATATATGTCCTTTTGTTGTACTCGTATCTCCCGCCCGAGAGAAGCAGTTTGTTTTCTGCGGAAAATTCCACAGGTATTTTTTCATTCTGTTCGATGATCTCGGCAAGAAGGGATTCACCAAGCCAGTTTTTTACATCCAACAAAACGGCTTCGTTGACCATCTGTTCCCACGTCTGCCGGTTTTTCACCGAGTCAGCGATGTATTTATATTCATCAAGATCTTCCTTCGTCACCAGTGCTTTCATAATTTCCTGTTTTTGCAATATATTCAAGCGGACTGATTGTGAATTCCGTAAAACTGGTTACAAAATTCTCGAACACATCCACAAAGGCTGTTTCGATCATATTTCGTTCCCCTTCCACAACGCTGTTCATATAATTATATGCGTTCTCGATCAGCTCGGCGCCAAATCCCGCTCCGACATCCACACCTCTTAAAATTGGAGGAATACGAAACATACGGCTGATATTATCCTGAACCGTTTGTTCGGTCAATTCGTACTGCTTATCATAGTTCTTGCCCTCGAAAGGAACAAATTCTGGCTTATCTTCATCAGCGTCAATATCTACAACCCAAATTTTGGAGGCATTTATATCACCCTGCATCCGTTTAATTTCATTTGCAGATTGCTCCATCTCCTCATTATAGCGGTCATTCGGATCAGGCCGGCCATCATCCAGGGTCCGGGGACGGATTCCTTTTCGAATAAGTATTCCTGCCGGTAAAAAGTTATGCTTTGCATTCCTGTGCTTTACGGTTGATACAGATTCTTCGGTTAACATATCTGTTACAACAGCATCGAAAGGACAGGTGGGGTACTCCCAGTCTCCATCCTCGGTAAAATAATAGACCTGACCAATATATTCGGTTGGTCCTCCGGCAAGGGAAATTTCATCTTTTACGGTATCGGATGAGAACCCGTTTATAAAGGCGATATCTGATTTTCTAAAAGCTCTTCCGGTTTCCTTGGTCCAATCAGGATGAACAGCGACACGTCCTGTGAAATTGCTTTGTTTGTCAACTTCAAGCCGGCAATGTTCAAAAGGAATATTGTAGATCTCGTTGACTGTACCTTTAAAATTATACTTTAAAAGCAAAGCAAACCCCCCAAAAGCTCTTAAATCTTTAGCACATTTAGAAAGTAATGAATTTAATCTTTCGTTTTTCTGATTGATGACTTCCGTTCCGTTTTCGAAACCGCCACCGATAATAAATTTTACATATAGGTCAAAGCAGGATTTACCGGTTCCGGAGCCGGCAACAATGTCGAGTATTTTCTGAGGATAATCATTACCTTTTCCATACGCTTTAATATCAATGTAGTTCAGGTAATGATTCCGTTCGACACGAGGAGAGGTTTTTGCTGCTGAGACTCTCATTATTCATTCTTTGTTTCCTTTAACGCCTCGCCAATAATGTCGGCCGGATCAATAATTTTTTTTGGCTCCTTTTTTACAGATTTCTTTGTAGGCTCCTTCTTTGTAACTTTCTTTGTAAGCTCCTTTTCTTCTGTTTTCCTTACAGATTCTTTATCTGCTTTCACAGCCTTTTTTTTCTCAGGAATAATTTCAAACAACTCCTTCACAGAAGGTGACTGGGCAAGGTATTTCTCAGCCAGTTCGTTTGTAAGATTCCACGAACACAGCATCGGAAGTCCGAACCCCTGTCGCATCACTCCTTTTTTCAACTTGTAATCACATCCCTTCATTTGTTTTGCATTTAATATTTTCAATAAAGCGCTGACGTAACAACTACCACAGCGCAATGAAAATCCCTTCCCGAACAACTCTCTATAAACTTTTGCAATTTCTTGCTTTCGTTCAGCTGTCCGGGAAGCCGGATTATTCACAAAATCACTAACCCAAGTAATCATGACTTAGTCTTCTCCATCGCAACACGGCGCCAGCAGACTCTCAAGAAGGCTCCTGGTATCACTCAACGATGATGCAAAAAGTGTAAGCGGAGGAAGCGACTCTTTAATATTATCGCTGCATCCCGCTGTTAAGACCCAACCACCAAGCATCTCGTCATCTGTGACATTCCGTTCGGCGGCGTTTAGTTCCAGCCCCCTGTCCCATCCAAGCACCTCAAAGACTGTCCTTCCTTCCCCTTCCTTGTTATAATTGTTTTCAATTACAACCACAAAACGACTGTCAACAGCATCCTGAATCCACAATTTTACTTCAGGAGTATTATCAAATATCCTGAAAATGAAATTATGGTCCCAAACTTTTTGATACGTCTTCTTGACAAGTTCAACGCTGTGTTCATTCGAAAAGTTGTAGCCGTCAACGCAATAAGCATAAAGAGGAGGAGAAGCAGTTTTTAAAACCAAGCTGGTAAGCAGGAGGGCATTATCATTACTGAACGTACAATCGTCTTTATTAATATCATTATAGTTGATAAAGTATGCCCTGTCTTTTATCCCGGGAACGAGATTAGAGCAATTTTTCAATATACAGTTCGCTATTTCTCTGCAACCAAGACTCATTTTTCCCTCCTTTCAATTACCAACCTGAACAAGGCGGTCGTCAAGTATTTTCATATCGAAAGCATCGGCTGCTTCAAGCCTGTTGTAGCGGCTTCTGCGATCGTAAAACACATCAACCTTATCAAAAAGGCTCGTACAGGTCATCCCGATAGCCAGATTTGACTTACAGGTGTAAAGAACCCTGTGAGGATAGTTCCATTTCGTACCATTGTTCTGGTATTTCTGAATCATCCTGTCCCACATCGGGAAAGAATAAAGCGGGATTCCATCCCAGTTGGCCAGCTCGATACCGTTAACCATCAGTTTGTAGTCCTGAAAAACAGTACCTACCCCCTGGAGGTATCTGCGGAGCTTTTGGAAAACACTCTGAGATACAATCAGCATCCGGTCAGGCTGAATAGCCAGTTCGGGGAGAGCTGAATCAATCAGGTCATTAACCGCAGCTGCAACATCAACAGCCGTTACAGCACGCTGATCAGCATAGGTTGACTCCGAGTTACCCGGGATCTCTGTTGCCCTTTCGGGTGTTTTGGCGGTTATCTCGGCCAGCTGCTTAAAGAATCCGTCCAAAACGTTGAAGAACTCAACATGAACACCGTCCGTGATATTTCCTGAACCTGAAATATTATCAGCATCGGTGTCGCCAAACCAGGCATAGCGGAAAATCATATCATTTATAGCCGGAATCATCCTGTCGAGAATCCAGTCGGCAATCTGTGTTTTTGTAAGATCAAAAACATCAATTCCACAGGCAAGAGCAATCTTCAAAAAAGACTCCTCCATTTCGGTAATACAGATATCAAGAATGACTTCGAGCCAGCGAGGCTGCCATTTTTTCATTTCTGCTACCAGTTCGTAAGCGTGCGGAAGCGGATCACAACCCTGCCTCGGCAGCCCTACAAGTTCATACTTTCCGGGAATCAGTCCAATCTCGGCATCGTTTTTTATACCACGGTGTAATGTGGCAAACGTGTTGATAGTGGGAGATTCCAAAATTGCTTTTACAATCAGTTCATTTAATCCGCGAAGTTCATCGGCACTAAATGACAGACTTTCGAGATTTATCGCTCTCCCAAAAGAAGGAGACGACACACTCGGAAGAAAAGGTGATGCCATAATCTATTCACTTTTTTTAGTTCGTATTTCCTTTAACTTGTCGAAGTCGACACCTCCGTCATCAACGACAGTTGTTCTTTTTGCTCTCGCAGCCGGAACCCACGAGTTACGCAAAGCCGACAACTCATCATGCAGAGCCTTGGCCTCGGCCGTGGCCCGCTGTAATTCCTCACGTGAGTTTTCAACTGCTTGCGCCTCGTTTTTCAGACTTTCCACTTCAGCTTCCAGTTCGGTGATTCGTTCCTGTGCCAGATCGAGTTCTGTTTTCTCTGCTGTAATACTTTCAACCACACCTGCGGCGATTACAACAGTTTTCCCGTCGATCATAAACGTACCGTCCGGAGATGCTTTATCTCCTACAGCAATCTCGCCTTCGCTTTTGTCAAGAACTATTTCATTCCCGTCAGCGTCAGCAAGAATCTGCTGCTCCGGAGCAAGTCGTGACAAGTTTTTAAGTTTGTCAACTGTCCGGTCAAGAGCCTGATTCAATTTGTCAAAAAACTTTTTGTCTTCCATTTTTTTATTTTTTGGTAAAACATAACAATAAGCCATCACAGGCTCCAATATTTTTGTAGCAAATCCAAGAGTGAGCATATCTTCAGCAGATAACTTAGTATCTTCATTCATATACTCTTCAAGTTTTTCCCTTGAGCTGCCTGTTCGTTCAACATAATAGTCAAGAATTTTCTCCTCTTCCTGCCGAAGTTCTTCTGCAAGTTTTTCCAGATCGTCAGATTCATACTTGTCCGCCAAAGTGTAAGGAGGTATGAAAGGATTATGAATCACACCATCGGCATTCTTCATCATCTCTCTTTCGCTTCCTACCAAGAAAATAATGGTTGCAATGCTATAAACTTTCCCTTCTCCTACTGTGGTTATTTTTTTGCCGGAATTGGCAAGCAGATCATGTATCGCCCAGCCCTCCTGCACATCGCCACCTCTCGAATTGATTCTGACAGTTATTTCTGTGGCCTCCGGGTTCTCGTCGAGAAAATCAGATACCTTTTTTGCGGATATATTCGTAGTTTCTCCGAACATTTCCATAAAAGGATCATCCTGCCCGATATCTCCGTAAATTTTTAAAACGGTCTTCATAGCTTCTTTGCAGTTTCGGCAAGCCCGTAAAGATACAGGGCCATTGTATCATTTTCTTTTCCTGATGCAGCCGTCGCAATGATACTTGCAAGAAGCTGATCCCATACATAACATGTCGGCTTTGTTGGCATAATCTTTTTTTTCAAAGATATGCCTAAGAAATAACTTTAATTGTGATTTTGCTGAACCTGTCAGTTCATAAACCTCGAAGAATCCCATCTCCGTAAACAATTATTCTACTGTGAGGACGAAGGGCTGATTGAAGATTTTTAAAATGTCGAACAATCCGGGGAAGCATTGACCCTGTTAAATGTGGGTGATTTATCATATCCACTCCAAAAAGATGAATCTCCTTTGCCCGGTATTCTCTGAAAGCTATTTGACAAGCAACGAACGGAGAACAATAGCTTTTTTCATACTTTTCACCCAGTATGTTTACTTTTGTATCAGGATACTGTGAATAAAGCTCAATTTTTTCAAAGCCTTTCTTCTTATGCCAGGACTGGATCTGTGAATAAAAGGCTTTTGGCTGGCATTTTTCTATTACTCGAAGTCTCTTTAAGCTGAACCGGACGGCGTGATCCAGGCAGACAACTACTTCTGTTTCCACAAAACGCCAAATATCATTGACACCAATCAAAAGATCGAAATCCTGCGGATCAAACAAATGTAAAGATGGACCTATTCCAAGGACAGCTACTTTTTCCATGGCTCAAAACGTTTCTTACTGTCAGTTTTCTTAACAAATTTATACAATGGCCTATCTGCTTCCCATCCGTGGGTGATTTCTGAAAGCCCCTGGCGCCGGCGATAGTTTCTCGTTCCTGCTGTGTCATGTTGAATCCACTCCGAGGGCTTTCCCTCCCAGTTCCATCCTTTACCAGAGGTATGATGTAACCCGGGAAATTCTTTTATCAAGGTATTGGTTAGCCCTTTTTTATGAATATCCAAAGCTGCTTTATAGCAAGGCGCCCCGTGATGGACATACCGATGAAATTCAAAATACCTTTTAACCTGGATCATGTGAAAAAACGGATGAAGCATCATCATAAAAGGTTTTCCTCTATGTGTAGGCTTGGATCCGTACTCAAAACCATCATAAGCTGTCTTCTCCAAATAACCCACTCCGTAGGTATGAGTTGAAAACATTTTCAACATCTCGGCAACCGGAGATTTTAACATAACAATGTCACTGTCGAAAATAACGGCAAACCGTGTCTTTACTCTTTCAAGAGCAAAATGCATTCCCGGCCCATGTCCGATATTATAGCCGAGTGCATGAACCTCCGTGTAATCTGAAATCAGACTGCTAACGTACCGCTGGCAATCACTTCCACGGCTCGAACCCTCGACGATTATCATTCTTTCGTCCGGGTGGAACTTCCGTACGCTCTCGTATGCCCGTTTTATCAAGTCTTTTGTTTCGTGAACCACGGTAATGAATGTAATATCGCTCATAGTAACTCGCATCATTTCCGATTTTTTCTGTTAAATATTTTAATCTTGAATCATTCCTCCCTCCAAGGTTCATAACATGACCTGCCCCGATGCCTCTTCTGCCCACCATTCCTTTAATACCTATTGCATAATCGTCTCCTTTGAATAGATTTATGTCCTTTTCATACTTATTTTTGTATAAAAGGTTGAAAAACTCCATATCAATAAACTTTGCCTGAAGGGATTTTTTGAAAAGATCTATCATGTCACGTGTGAACACTAATTGAAATAAACTAACATGCGTTTTGTTTCTGTTTCTAATCCACGTTCTTGACACAACGTTGTAGTAAATAGTCAAAAGTTCCCCGGCAACCTTATAGCCAACTAATCTTTTAGTCATTTCTTCCAAATAACTCGGACTGTAATAGTCGTCATCTTCGATAATAAATATTGACTTAACTTCAGGAAACTTCTCAATTGTATCGAGCGCACAAAGAATATTCCTTCCTTGCGTTATCTGCCCTGACCGCCATTCCGGTTTAGGGAATAGCTTTACAATATTCCAATTAGAACCAAACCCTTCCCCCAGGGTCTTAATCGTTGACGGAGAACAATCATCCACAATACACCATAAAATATTACTGGTGTATGTTTGGTTTCCCATCCACCTCTCGCAGTTTCTAATCTGATCAGGGCGCCGGCCCGTTGGTGTAATTAATGCAATCATAAATGACCTAACCATTTAAAATTAATAGGATTATTTCTTATGTTGTCTATCATCACATTATATTTTATTCCCAGTTTCCAGGCAACATAACAAAAGTAAAACTGATCTCTTTCGGCAAACCGTGTATAAAGTTCATGCCATTTCTTCCCGAACTCTTTTACTTGTGGTGTATTTCTCCATAATATAACACCGTTTTCTGTGAGACCGTTATTGCGTGGATAATCTTCTTGTATCATAAACTCGAACACTTCTCTGGCGGCTTCAGGAGTAACATACCTTATTTCCCTGCAAATATCTATCTCGTCATAAATACAGTTTCGCCACGGATGTTTAAATGCAGCAATATCATATCTTTTGAGGTATTTTCTTATTAACATTTTCGGAGACTGAAGAATTTCAATATTGCCATCAAGGTAAATATAATACTCATATTCAGGCAAATATTTCCACGGCTGCATTTTATAAATACGTGATTTTCTTCTTAAATTATTAGCAGGTTCAGATCGGATTATTACATTGTAACCTTTTTCTTCAGGCATTCTATCTGTAAACAAATAACTATCTGCTTCATCCTGATATTTTACAGGCAGCACTTTATCATAACCTCCGAATATTGATCTGTATATTGCTATTTTCTTCATTACATTTTTTGACTGATTACAAGCTCTCCCTTCCACCAGAACTCTACCTTTGAAATACTGACCACATTAAATTTATCAGATATTTTTTCTTTAATCCAAGTTATATCTAATGTGTCTATTGTTTCATATTCTCCGCCCTTTTGTATTGCTATTTCACAAAAGAACCTTCCCCCTTCTTTTAATAAGCGGTAAACTTCAGAAAAGAATTCATCAAAATGATATACATGGTCTATGCTATTGCAAAATACCGCATCAAACACACCATCAGGAAAATTTGTTTTATGAAAATCACCGTAAACAACATCCTTATTTTTCTCACCCGGATTAATATCAACTCCAATTGCCAAGGCTCCAATTCTCTTAAAAGCCCTTACTTCTCCACCCAGCCTTGCTCCTAAGCATAACACAGCTTCCCCGGATAATTGCTTCCCCTTATATCTTTCAAATACTGCCTTTTCATATTTTGTGTCAATATCTTTCACCCATTCTGGGTGTTTGGTCAACTTACTTGCCTGGTGAAGTAAGTACCGGTCATAAGACTTATTTATTTCTGGATACAATAATTTCATTTCTAAGTTCGTATTATACTGTTCATTTTTTCAAGAATCTTATAAACCCACCGTGAGGAAATATTAAAATCATATCCCGTAAACCGGACGGCCTTTGTTGTGTCGTAACCTTGTTTTTTATATTGATCGTATCTACAAATGATTTCATAATGCTTGAGAAGGGAAGGGTCAACCAGTCCTATGCGGATGTCATTTTTAAGTCGTTCATAATTTGTGTTTATATATTCAAACAAAGTCATATCCGTGCCTTAACTTCAATCTTTGTTTTATTCGCTGTCTTTGCTTGTATCTCTTCTACACTTACAACCGGAGCCGGCATCTTGCTTAACGCTGCAACAATATCATCTGCTGTTAACTGTTTTGTTTCGACTGTCTGTGCCTGTACCCCGACCGCTGTTCCGGCCATAACTGGGGCCTGAAATCTTTTTGTTGCTGGAGAAGCCGTCAAAGGTCCGGCGCCTCGGTCTCTCGGTATTGCCCCGCCCATTTTAACAGACATAATTTGCTTAACATTCGCCAAACCTTTTAAGATAACTGATGCCATCATTCCAATCCTGGCCGCTGTTGACGGAATAGCAGGATCATTAAGTGCTTTATTTGCTGCTGCGTATGTATCCATAGTCGCTGCTGACACTGCAAACGCTTTCCCCATCTGTGTCTGTTGTCCGAAAATCGAAGAGATAGAACTCAAGCTACTTATTGCTGCCTGTTCTTTTAACTGCTGATTCAGTATGATCTGATCTGTTTCCCACTTCGCCAATCTGACACGCTCTTTGATCAACTCTTCCTGTTTTCTATAAAAATCTTCATTTACCTGTAACTCTTTCAGCCGGATCCCTTCAATGGTAGTTAATCTTTTCAGTTCTTCATTAACTGCTTCGTGAAAAGGGTCAAAATATTCTTCAAGGATTTTCTTCTGTTCATCCTTCATTAGCTTTACCTCTTCGAGCATAAAGCCTGAAAGTCGGGAAATGTTCCTTCTTTGTTTTATGAAAAAGTTTGTATCTATATCAATCCATTTAGCATAGTGCGCTTCCAGCTCAAAAAGTTCCTTCTCGTGAGTATTTCTAACAAACTTCATTCGATCAGAAACATTTTGTTGCTGTGCATCTGTCATTCGTATAAACTGATAAATTTCCTGTGATGTCAGACCGGTTATTCTTGCAAGTGTTTCAATTTCTAAATCAAGTCGGGCCTTTGCTCTCCTTTTTTGATCAGCAAGAAGGACCTCCTCTAATCTGATCGCTTCCTGAAGTGCCTTCTTTCTTTCCTCGACAGATTTGGTCCTGTCACGTGCGCTGTATTCCAGCTTGGCAACCGCCCTTCTTATCTCAGCTGCTTCAGAAATATAATTCTGTTCCGAATCCAGCAGTATATCGAGTTGATATTGATAGTTTTTTGCAGCTGCCGTTGCCTCTTTCATCTGTTCGGCAATGCCAGAAAATGAATTGCGCATTTCCTCCCCGGCCTTTCTCCATTCTCCTTTAAAGAGGTGCCCAATAGCTTTAGAAAAATGTAAAATTCTTTGACGTAAAACATCAAATATCGCTTTTATCTGATCAAGTGTTGAAGCTAATTTTGTTCCTCCGGCATCTGTCGATTTAAAAATACTTATCAGTTTAGTAAAAGCAGGAATAAGCAATAAAATAGGATTTGCCGACATCGCTGTGTTTAGTAATCTCATTCCTTTCGCTGCTCCCCCCGCTGCTCCCGGGATAAAATCAAGACCTGATATTGCATCTTGAATTGATTTTGTATAATTGCCAACATTTAACCGGTTATCATTTACTCCTTTTCCGAACTTATCCAGGCCTTCTTTAAGGTTTTTTACTTTCTTACTTGCTTCAACGTATGCCTCAGATAGCCGATAAGTACCATCGGCATTCATCTCAAAAGTATTTGAAAGGAGTTTTAACTCTGTTTGTGCAACCTGCCACTGCCTGTAAAGTTCTTCATAAGAATGTTCATTTGCGTTAACAGACCGGGTCATGTAATCCAGGTTCTTTTGAGCATTCCTGAGATCCTGCTTTGCCACACGTAGGGCCGCGGCTTTTTTCTCTACCTCTTCCCTTGATGCCGTTGTGCTATTCTTGAGTTTGTAATTCTCTATCGTGAGATCTTCAACTCTTTTGCGTGCATCTTCTACATTCTTTGCATATTCATCAAGATTGTCCTCGACATTTATCAGATATTTTTTTTCTTCATCCATTGCTATAATTTTATCAGTTCAACTGTTGCCAACCGTCCTTCAACATAATTTTCCACACGATTAACATAATAATAGGCGCCAAACTGACGCAAATAAACCGGAATGTAATGTTTTAAATTCGATAATTCCGCCGCCGGTAGGTTAAACCTACATCTTTTTACAGTTGCTTTATCAAGTATAAGGGACAACCCGTCATAATAACGACTTAAAGAACTGAAAGCAACACCAAGGCCGGTCACTCTTTTAGGATTGTTAACATCAAAACTGCTGCCGCCTGATATTTCTGTACGAAAACCCAAAGTGTATCCAGGTGTATCGGTCAAATAAACAATCCTGGGATCAATCTTTGATTCCAATCTGTATAAACCAACTCCTTCCGCAGTGGCAAAATTTATTCTACTTACAGATACATCAAACACCTTCACTTCATCTGTTGAAGACACGGGAAGATCAATAACTGTTTTTTCTTTCTCTAAAGTTTCATCTTCGATACTTATAACACCGGTCCCGGTTTCCGGCTTGACGTCATCGGAAGGTTTATATCTTAAATAATTTCTTTGTGCGTATGAGCCAATTCTAAACTCCGTGTTTATGTCTTGTTCCGATAAGTAATCAGTCCAGTCCCGGGCAATCGGGATGTTATCGTAAAGTTCTATATAATTCCAGAAATGAATAACTCCTTTTTTGGGATCTGTCTCTGGTATTAAGCAAAACATATTACAAATCAATTTAATAAAATCTGTCTGAGTTATGTCAGGAAGATGTCTTGAAACCGGAACAGAAGATCCATAACCAATCTGCGCAACGTCAATATCTATCACTTCAACAGAAAAGTAAGTGCATCCATTATTATAGGTTGTCCAAAAAGAAACAACATTGCTTGCCAGTACTTCTATTGTTCCCACATAACGGCGCCGGAAAGCACTTAATCCTCCGGTATAAAAGCCGTCATCTGTCATCTCTACCGATTCTACATTATCAAGATAGAGATAAACGTTTGTTGGAACACCGAGTGAGTTATGAATTTCTATTCTAAAAGTTACAGAAGCAGAATAACGTGCGTAAAATCTTGATAGGGTCTTCCACGAAATATCACCGTTTATTGAGGTCGGTGTTGCATGGACCTGCCATTGTAACTGGTTTCTATTGGCTGTCATGACACGCCTATTAGCAACATGAACATAATACATTGAAAGTGCCGTGTCAATATATGATGCATCACGGGAACCGATCGGAAGAAATAACTTACGGTACGTGTCATCTTTAAAGATCTTCCCGGTAAACAAGTAGCCTGCTTCAGAAATGATCCTCTCAAATATCGTTGAGACTCTTATGAACGGCCAGACCCATCCGCCCCAAACCTCAACACGACTTCCATCATCCATTAACATAGAACCATCACTTGAACCGTCGCAAAGCGGGTAAATAAAATCCCAGTCATTTAGTTGGCTATTCTGTTGAACTTGTGCTGTCCATGAATGATTTAAACTATCTAAATCAACATCTGAAATATTCAGGTTTTCAAGCAAACGGAAGAAATCCAGATTACCGGAATAAACCGATACCGCATAATACCGGTCCGTGACTTTATTTATAACTGCTGTTCCAAATGACATCACCTCCATTCCATCAACAAGAATCCTGGCATTATGTAAGAAATACGGGAATCGTGAAGCTGATCTTCCCACAGCCTCAAACAGTTCCTGCATACGACGTGTTTTAAGGACATTGAATTCATATGTGAAGTCACTCATCCTGTCCTGCATCTCACCAATATCATTTACTTGTTTTGTTATTGCGAGAACCTCGTCGGGTTCCATGTCGCAAAGGATGTCATTTATATAAAGCTGAACACCTCGACTGCTCGCCACTGGCTCATCTCCTTGTGCTTTTCTATGAAATGTAAACTCAACAATATAACCGTTGTCCCCTGCATCCCGGATCTCATGCTCCTCCTCTTCTAAGGTAATTTCAATCCATTTACCGGCAAACATTTCAACACATTCAGCCATCAGAAGTCCGGTGAATCCCTGTATGCTTTGCACTTCAGCAGTCACTGTTGTACTGTAGGTTTCCTTAATACCTGAAGCTGTTTCCGTTTTGGAAATAACTGAAAAGTTGTTTTTTACCTGAACATCCGAGTGAGTAACTTTTAGCTTAACATCGTAATTATTTTTAAACAAATAGTAGTGCCATCCATTAAACCACCAGCGTAAATATATTCCTTCATTACAATTATCAACAGAAACCTTTACCGGTCTTATTATTGTTTTTATTCCTTCAATCGTGTTATTATAATAACACATTGCCGGACCGGAAGACATGACCCACGCGCCATCACTTTCAATAACCGGGATACTATCACCATTACAAAACATTGTTTCCCTTAAATCTTCCGCAAGCCATTCCTGTGATCCGATACAAATTGTCGGATAATGCCTGCCGTCATTGCCTACATATAAACCGGTTTCGCCATCCTGTAGGTCTGTTGTATCTTTTACCAACCTAATCAGGATCCCCGCTGTTTTCATCTTAATGTACCAAGAAACGTTCTCCGGCCAGGAAGCAAACAGTCTTTCTGATGTACTCGAAAGATAGACCATCATAGCGCTTCTGTCAGGGAACATTAAATCAGTGTAAGGATCCGAAGTCCAGTATTCAGCCATTAATCCTCTTCGGGAAAATTTTCCGTTTTCTTTTCTTATTCCGTAAGCTGCACCGTTAAATCCTGATGAGTTTGTAGCGCCCGTATTTGGATCATCAAAAGATTCTCCTTTCAAAGCACCGCCTGCTGTATTACTTGCCTGTGTTCCCGAAGGATCAAGAAAACTCAATAACGCCCTCCAATCGTCGTTTGTCGGAACATGCCAGCCCTCTCCAGCAATGTTCTCAACAACAAACCAGTTATAAAGTGCGCCCTTCATAAATCCAAATAGTTATAAATTTTATCGTACACCATTGACAGAGGTATTCCCGCTGCCGGCCAAAAAAGTAATTCAATAATATCAAAAGGTTGAGTAAATATAAAATACCACAAACAAACTTGCCCTACAAAACATTTATAACACGCCCCCAAAGGAGAAGCCAACCAGCCGGGAAGTCGAACCAACCACCTTTGGTAAAAGTAAAATATGTTTCCCGGACTGCCCAAGGCAACAAACATATAGGCAATCAATGATATTTTTATCAACTCGGACATGGCATTCCTACTCTGTATTGTATAACCGTTATTTCCTTCTGCCTCCCATAGCTTGTAATTCGTAAGGTGGCTTGATATGGTGTCCCGCTCATATTCTCTTCCACGCACGAAATAGTTGTTGACTGTCCCGATGATCCACTCATGCGGCTTGCAGTAAATTTATTACCCAACACCCATGATGCCGTCCATGGACCAGAGGTCGTTATTGTTATAGTATCCGTAAAACATGGATTCCCCACCGAATCAAATACGACATAATCCACACTGACCTCAATAATTGCATCTCCTGTTTTTACACTAATCACATTCGAGTTATAAGAAGTACCGGAAATATTGTCTGCCCGGACACGGTAATAATAATTTGTTTCAGCGTTTAACCCGAGAACAACAAAAGACAAAGATCCACCAACATCAAAATTCTGCAATACGAAAGAGGAAAAATCTTCATACTTCGATACGTCGATATAATACCTTTCCGCCACGTGTGAATAATTCCAATTCGCCCTGAAGGTTGTTGGTGTGATGTCTGATGCTGCCGTTGCCTTTGGTGAGTCTGGCTCCGGTATTCCAAACTGTGTTACATCAATCACAATATCCGCCGCCCCTGATACAGAAAGTGTAAATTGGCCGGTTCGCTCAATCCCGTCGTTTTTACTGGTAGGGTAAACCGATACTATTTTTGTTGACTGGTTAACTGATACATTTACCCAAGGAATTGTATTTGTAACAGTTACTTCTTTATCGGGCGCCACGGTCAATAGTATATACGCCTCGATGCCTGCGCCGTAGTAATCCCAGTTGAAGGTCTGTGACTGCTTATTGGCCTCAAATACCTGAGCCGTTCCTGCAAATTGCTTAACGGTAATAAAAACGGGCGAGAACCCCCCAAGAGAAAGTTCAATAACCCCCTCACGATCATATCCCGTATTTACCGATGTCGGATATACAACCAGCTTACCGACAAGATTCAAAACAACCAGCCAGTCCAGATTGTGTTTGATAACCGAGAATTCCTTCGAGGGTGCAAATACCGTTATTGCTTGTGCAGATTCCTGCCCTGAATCATCCCCCATGAAATAGATGTTGTTTTTTCCGACCTTAAAGAACTCTGCCGGAACGTGAGGTGATGAGGGAATATAAAGGGTTTCCCCACCGGAACAGGCCCCGATAAACATCATGAAAATAAGTTCATATCCTCGCATATAGTTTTTCCCCACAATATTCGCTGAGGGCTCTAAGTACACAGTTGCCCATCCTGTGTCATCAAGCAGATAAATCTCACGGCTCAACATAATTGTCCTGACCCCTGTCATCTGCTCATGATCAATCTGTCCGCTTGATATCTGCATCCCCCGGCTCCCTGTCTTGCCGTGACCACGCCCGGCAGTTTGAAACACCTCTCGGCCTATTCGGAAATTCCAGTAATGCCAACCATTGTAATACCAGCGCAATAACGCCCCTCCCTTGGTACACTCAACATTTATGCGCTGTAACTCATAGACGTCTTTTCCGTATGGCAGATAACATACTTTCATTCAGCCTCGATTGAAACAGTAAAATACGACGCTCCCTCTGGTACGTCACTCTCACTTATTAACAAGCTATGAACATACCCCTGAATCCCGGCCGAGGGAATGGCCTGAGTGATGTCAATTCCCACTCGCTTATTTTGTGCGTCGTACGCTTTGATTGTCACAATGATTTCCGGGTAAGGTATCTCGGGAAGTATAAAGGATATATCAAACGGCATTCCTCGGTAATAAACCGGCCGCTCAAATGTATTTAAAAACGGTGCGTCATCAATCTCGGACGCAATATACTCCGATAGATTAGCCCCCTGATCCTCCGACCTGATCGCCTCAACGTAATTCCACGTCACCGGTTCCGCCGGCGATGTATCTGTCATTTCCTGTTGCCATTCCTCGTCCGACCCCCACCATACACCCCGGTATTCAAAACGGAAACTGCCTGACTTGCTTTTCTCCGGTGTTATCTTCGATAGGTAATCACCGTCTTTTCTTTTTGAAGTAGCAATGCTTAGTAAAGAACTGATATCAACATCTGCATAACCCAGCCGGTTCGGAGCAGAGACAACAGTCATATGAGAATATTTACCGTTAATCTGTACCCGGGCTTCAAAATGAAAATTTCTATACTCGGTGTTATTGTTTACAATAGCCGGGGGTTGTGTGAAGTTGTCATAAGGAACATCAACCACAATAATATTTGTAGTAGCATCCAGTACGGTCGTTATGTAGGTGTTTCCGACAGAATCAATAATAATAATACTATCCCCGACCATACCGGTAAACTCTCTATCAAGAGTTATCGCTGTTCCATCCGGTGAGGTGATTTGAGCAACATAACCTTCAACGTTATAGTCCCGGCGCTGCAAGCCAAAAATAACGGGATTGTCTGTTGCTACCCACCTGATGATAATTGACGGATCAGCCGTGTTGTAACAGGCCGGTGTGCTGACGAGTTCAACTTGCTTCATAATCTTTCAATTTTTCTTCGATATACCCCTCGTCATTACTGACGAATCCATCCCGGCAGTCAGCCTGAAACTCTCTACATAGCCAAGCAAGGTCTTTTAGGGTGAGGAAATAACCGGTTCGATAAACCTGATACTTTTTTCCCTGTTCGTCCTTTAATGTCCTGAGTGATAATTCTGGTATCATAGTATTTCCTTTGTGATTTTGTCTATCTGTTCGCCGTACTTCTTTTCAATTCGTTCTATGGTTTCCTCCCTGGCTGCTTCGTATATGTCAACAAATCGACCAGAGCGAAAGTGTTTATTCCCGTACTTATTTATGTACCACGTCATTCTCTTTGCTTCCGAAACCCTGCCCTCCTCGGTTACTGATTGAAACATATTTCTTCGCTGCATCCATGCAAAGATTTTCTTCCACAGCTGATGGTCTTTTGTGCTTTTCCTCGGCCCTCTTCCTTTTTGAAGAACTGGAAACCAGAACGGCGCCAATACACCTGCTCCATTTTCACGCTCTTCTATCTCAAGTTTGTCAAGAAGGGACTGCGAAATTCGCTGTCCGCTAAACATACTTTTTTGCCCGATCTCGTTAACAAACCTTTTCAGCTCTTCTACTATTTCAGGAATTATTGACATTAACAAGGATATCTTAATTCATTACTCAAAGGTTTCATATTTGTTGACATGGTCCATCCCAAAACGTTGGCATCATATTCCGGTTCACGAATTTTCATTAAAACAATATTCGGATGAATGCTAAACATTCCAGAATTTATAAGATGTGAAATAAACCGCTTACAAACATCGAGAGTGTGTCTGTAAACTTTTTCATTTCGTGAAGCCGTCTGTTCAAGCGGAACCTGCTGAAAAATTTGTATAAGCAGCGGATCGGGATGCTCGACAATTGTGTTTGCTTTTATTTCCAGTCTTAACCGGTTTGGCTGAGCGATTAATCCAACTGTATCGGAGATCTTTGTTTGGTCCGCCAATACATTTGATAAATTATCTGATCCGTAAATTACGTAAGTGCAACCAGCATCTTTCAATAATTTTTTAAGTGTTCCTATCATCTCTTTTTAATTTTCGCTTCTGATTCAATTCGTAATAAATCCATGAGTCGCTCCTGGTATTCTGCAATTTCTTTCTGCATCATAAACCGTACTAAACATTCGTTATAAGAAAGAAGCAAGGCCTGATCAGTAGTGATGTTCATTGTTTTACAGAGAAAATCTAAAGAGCTTAATTCAGAAAAGACACTCAGCTTTTCAATACCTGCTGCCCTTTCAATCTTCGACGGCTCCCGATGCAACAGCTTCTGTTCACGTTCTGCTACTTCGGATGTGAGGTTTATGAGATGCATAACCGTCGGATATAGTTCAACTAACGTGCAATTTAATACTTTTTTTACAATATCTGTGCTTCTTTCCTCACTCCATTTTGATTTTTTATACAGCGGGTAAAAGTATCCGATAATAAATCGCAGGATCAAAGCAACATCATTCGGTTCCTCTTTCGAGAAATACAGCCGCTGCCCGTAGCATATATTATCCGTGAATTCATCGACATCCTTCGGAACTGGCAACTGCTTTCTTCCGATCTTTATTACTTCAGGAGGAGGCAATTTTATCAAATCATCGGCCAGACCCCCCAGCCGTTCAGGGTAGAACAGTAAATGAATTACTTTTATCTTTTTTAATTTCATCCCCGCCACGTCTGAATACCTCTCGGCTTTACTATTTGTGTCATCACATAGTACCTTATACAGTCAATCAGATGATCAAACGCCGGAATAGGAATGCCGGCCTTTTTGTCTGACCACAGATAATTACGGAGTTCTTTTATCAGGTTGACTGATTCCTCATCAATAATCAATTCAAAACCCAACATTAAACGGATCCCCTCCAGGACACTTCCTGCCGGCTTACTGACTGCCTTCACGTTGAATCGCTTTCTCAGCTCGGCAATCAATCGAGGCGCTTCACTATCGGCAACAATCAAATCCCGTGTACTGGCATAACGGCCAACCATATCCTTCAGGTTATCCACAGACTGACCTACCTCATAGAAACACTCTTTTGCATATATCCTTCCCCTCCTCATGTCGATCGCCACCTTAACCATTGCATCCGGGTTGGGATGAAATCCAAAGTCTAACCCAAACCCAAACGGAAGAGATTCATCAAATTCCCCTTTTCTCCAATTTGTAAAAATAACCCCTTCATGCCTCCCGATCTGCCCATCCAGATAAATCTTTTTGTAATTTGGATCACGTTCTGCCCGAAGCAAGATATCTTTTTTAATATGCTCCGAGAGAAATGGGTTGTCAAAAAGAGTTGAATGAATTAAAGTCAGGTCTTTTTTGTACTGTGGATTGTTAATGTACTCATCGTAAATCCAGAATTCAGTAACCGGGTTCCAATCTGCATAAATTCTCTGCCGTGTTCTTTGACAAAGGTGAAAGAAGATCTCATAATCCAAATACTGGATTTCATTCACGAATAGATAATCCCTTTCCGGCCCATGAACCTTGCTTAGTGAATCGACAGAAAAGAATTCTATAATTGATTTATTAAAACGGAAGATATGATCTGATTTATGATGATCTTTTTCAACATAAAGATTATTTCTCTGAAGGAAGCTTACAAAATCCCTCACCGCCCCCTTTCTGAGATGTGGCATTGTTCGGATACTATTGAAAAGATGATTGGCTCCTTGCTTTGAAGAGCCGTTACGAATGCTACCTGGTTTAATGAATATGTTTTTGAACTCCTGGTTCCGCCTTCATTAAAAACATACCGTGTTTTTGCTTTTAAATTTTTATAGAATAAAGACGATACCGGTATTTCTAATTCATTTTTCAACAAATGTAATGTTTATCTTATCTCCCCTTGTTGTATGGTCAACCTTTGATGACTCAATAAGCCCCAGGTCACGAGCAATAATATTGTGTTGAAATATACCTATTGCGGCTCCTTCAAACTTTTGAACATAGATAATTGATTCTATCTTACGTATGACTTCCAAAAAATCTTCTGGTGCGTTCTTTTTAAAATCGCTTAACCAACTGCTTGAAGCATCAACATAAAGCAAAAAAGCCTTTATTGTATAGGGCCTTTTAAGCTTAACTATGTTCACATGCTTTGTTCCTTTATTGTCTTCAACTTCTATTGGA
>Ga0265293_10004087_pt1 | contig 26176 bp, 23 predicted proteins | sample Munlanlewell138R_FD_192505 | JGI IMG/M metagenome (GOLD analysis project Ga0265293, IMG submission 192505) | Leachate microbial communities from a municipal landfill in Southern Ontario, Canada - Leachate well 138R | ecosystem: Engineered > Solid waste > Landfill > Unclassified | place: Canada...
TCGTAGTTAAAGATCAACAATTCATGACCATAATCATGCCAATAGTAATATAAGGATTTACAAATTTATGTCAACTGATAAAACAAAATATATATTTATAACAGGAGGAGTGCTTAGTTCACTTGGTAAAGGAATTAGTGCAGCTAGTATAGCAACTCTTTTAAAACACTCGGGATTTAAAATAGGAATTTTAAAACTTGACCCATACATCAATGTCGATCCTGGGACTATGAGTCCTCTTGAACATGGGGAAGTTTTTGTAACAAAAGACGGTGCTGAAACTGATTTGGATTTAGGACACTATGAAAGATTTATAGATACATCTTTGACACAAAATAATAATTTTACTACAGGTCAAGTGTATAAAACTGTCATTGAAAATGAAAGAAAAGGAAAATATCTAGGTAAAACTATCCAAGTAGTTCCACATATTGTTAATGAAATAAAAGAAAGAATATTTTTAGCCGGACAAGGTAAAGATATTTTAATAGTGGAATTAGGTGGTACTACAGGAGATATTGAAGGCCTTCCATTTTTGGAAACTATCCGTCAAATTAAACACGAACTTGGTAAAAGCAGAGTTATGAATATTCATGTAACTTTGTTGCCTTATATAAAAGCAGCAGGTGAGCTTAAAACCAAACCAACACAACACTCTGTTCAAGAACTTAGACGTATAGGTATTGCTCCTCAAATGTTAATTCTTCGTGCTGAACAGCCTGTACCAAATGATCTTAAAAGAAAAATAGCTTATAGCTGTGATGTAGATGAAGACAGTGTAATTGATGCAATTGATGCTGCAACTATCTATAAAGTACCATTAAATTTTATGGCTCAAGAAATATTAAAACCTATATCAAAACAACTTGAATTAGGAGAATTAAAACCAAATATGGAACAATGGATAAATTTGGTTAATAAAATAATTATGCCTTCAACTGAAGTAAAAATAGCATTTGTAGGTAAATATTTAGATCTTAAAGAATCATATAAATCGCTCACCGAAGCACTTATCCATGCCGGAGCTAATCTTGATAGCAGGGTTATAATTAAATGGGTTGATAGTGAAAAAATAGAAGAAGAAGGAAGTGAGAAATTTTTACAAGATTGTGATGGTATTTTGGTAGCAGGCGGTTTTGGTGAAAGAGGAGTAGAGGGTAAAATAGCGGCTATCAAATATGCTAGAGAAAATAAAATACCATTTTTGGGAATTTGTCTTGGTATGCAGCTTGCTATTATTGAATTTGGAAGGAATGTGCTTGGTATAAAAGATGCCAACTCTGTAGAATTTGATGAGCAAACTTCAAATCCAATGATATATCTCATAGATGAGTTTATAGATGCAAGCGGAAAAAAACAGATAAGAACTACTAAATCTCCATTGGGCGGAACTTTAAGACTTGGTGAGTATGAATGCCAAACATTAGAAGGCTCAAATCTGCGTAAAGCATACAATGAAGCCGTAATTTATGAAAGACACCGTCATAGATATGAAGCAAATCCAAAATATAGAGAAATGCTTGAAAAAAATGGCATGATAATTAGCGGTGAATCAAATGGGCTAATTGAAGCTGTTGAAGTAAAAGATCATCCTTGGTTTTTGGGTGTGCAATTTCATCCGGAATTTACATCAAGATTACAACATCCAAACCAATCCATACTGGCATTTGTAAAAGCTAGTATGAAACATAAAGATAAATAATAAAATTTTAAATCATGTGTTGTGATAGCCGCTTAATAAACATAAACTGCTTTGTGTTTATAAGTTTTAAATCAAAGACGATGTCTTGAAGATACCGCCGCAGAACGGAAGAAATAATCCAAAAAAAATAGACTGCTACGCTACTTAAAAAGTGACAAAGCTGACGCACTTTGATTATAATGACGATTTATATAATGGAGTAAATAGTTGCAATATTCATCTAAGCTTACTTTAGAACAAATAGAAAATCATTTAAAAAAAAGATTCGAAGAGAGTGGCGGATTATTAAACCTATCTAATCTACCGCATCCATTTACTTTTAAAGATATGGATAAAGCATGTAAACGCATTTTATCTGCAATTAACAATAAAGAAAAAATCATAATTGTAGGTGATTATGATGTAGATGGAGTTATATCTACGACCATTTTGTCAGATTTTTTTGAATCTATAAATATTGATGTCAAATGGTTTATACCAAATAGATTTGAACATGGATATGGGCTTTCAACAAAAATACTTTCACATATTCAAGATTTTGATCTAATTATTACAGTTGATAATGGAATTACAGCAGTTGATGTGGCTTCTTGGTGTTTGGAAAATAATAAAACCCTTATTATTACAGATCATCATACCGCACCTCAAAAATTACCTAATGCATTTGCTATTATTAATCCGAAACAAAATGATTGTACATTTATATATCCAGATATTTGTGGTGCTATGGTGGCGTGGTATTTGATAGCAGGATTGAAAGAACATTTAAAATTAACAATAAATCTAAAATTATATTTATCTCTTGTGGCCATTGCTACTATTGCCGATGTGATGCCTTTGCTTCATATTAACAGGGCTATTGTAATTGCTGGATTGAAAGAACTTAATAATTCTCAAAAACCTTTTATATTTGCTCTTAAAAATTATCTCAAATTATCAAAAATCAAAAGTGAGGATATCTCTTTTTGGATAGCACCTCTTTTAAATAGCGCAGGACGAATGAGTGATGCCTCACAGGCAGTCCATTTTTTAAAAAGTAACGACTTGTCTGATGCATATGAAAAGCTTGCATATTTGGTAAATACAAATGATAAACGTAAAATTATAGAAGAAGAGATTTCAAATCAAGCCAAAAATGGGGTACTTAATCCAGATAGTTCGATTCTAATTATTAGAGGAGATGATTGGCATGAAGGAGTTTTGGGAATTGTAGCATCAAGAATGGTAAGATATTTTAAAAAACCAATTATTGTCCTCAGTAAAAGTGAAGAAGGGTTTCTTAAGGGCAGCGGAAGAAGCATAAAAGGTTTTGACCTTTTTGCATCAATTGATCCTTATAGAGATATATTAGAAAAGTTTGGTGGACATCCTATGGCAATAGGTATCTCTTTAAGTGAAGATAGACTACAGGATTTTATAAATATATTACCAAATTATTATGACATTCAAACAGATGATACAGATAGTGCTTTGGGCGAGATAGAACTCGAATTAATTGATGATAAGCTTTTTGCCATTCTGGACAGTTTTGAGCCTTATGGCGAAGCAAATCCTCCTTTGATATTTGCATCTTGCAATATCAATATAAAAAGTATTGCCTCAATGGGTAAAAATAGTGAACATAAACGATATCAAATATTTCAAAACGGTAAAACAATAGAAGGCATTCATTTTAACCCAACAAATCCTTTAGAAGAAAAAAAATATGATAAATTAATATATATTATACGGAAATCTATTTTCAAAAACGTAGAATCATTACAATTACTGATAAAATAGATAATTATAATTTATAATTAAAAAAGTTATTTTATTTTATTTATATTTAAGTTATATTTATTAATTATATAGTATAATTATTGCAAAAGTTTAGAGTAAAAAGGAGTGCGTTTTGGATAAAAGGTTATTGAAAGAAAATCTAGAGCAAATAGATGCATATTTAAAACAAGAAGGGATATCTCGTCGTGATGCGATGAAGATGATGGGTCTTGGCGGTGCTGCTATGATGATGGGTAGCGGTGCTGTTACAGAAGCAAAAGCTAGTAGTTCTTCAGCAAAAGGAAAGATCTTAATAGTTGGCGGAGGTCTTTCTGGAGTTGCAACTGCAGCTTTGCTTGCAAGATCACTTGATAATCCAGATATCACCATATTGGAACCAAATCCAAAATCAGTTTCTTATCAACCAGGTCAAACACTTGTAGCTAGCGGCGTTTGGAACAAAGAAGATACTGTATATGAAACGGCTGATTTTATGCCAGATGGGGTAAAATGGATCCAAGAAAAAGCAGTAGAATTTAATCCTGACAATAATACTGTAAAAACTAGTGGCGGAAAAGAGATCAAATACGATTACATGGTTGTAGCTACCGGTCTTGTACTTGATTACGGTGGAATTGCTGGTCTTGAAGAAGTGGGCGATGTATATTCTCTTGATGCTGCAGATGCAGCAAAAGCTAAAAAAATATTAGGTAAAAATGGTTTATGTTCTATTTACTTCGCAGAGGGTGCAGCAGATACTTGGATTCAAATGCAAGAGTTTGTAGCAGCAGCTAAAAGTGGTAAAAAAGCAAAAGGTCTATTCCCTGAACCTCATACTGCATTTAAATGTGGTGGAGCCCAAAAGAAAATGGTCAATCTTACCAATGCTAGACTTGTAGAGGCAGGTGCAAGAGATAATGCTGAACTTTCTTTTGTTACTAATGGTAAAAAACTATTTGGTGTACCTGCATATCACGACTCTATCGCCAGACAGATGAAAGAAAGAAATGTATCTACTACATTTAGCCATAAATTAAAAGCTGTAGATGTTGCTAACAAAGTAGCTTCTTTTGAAAAACATTGGGAAGAACAGGGCGAATGGGACGATGTGCTTGAAGAATTCTCAATGGTGAAAAAAACAGAAAATATAGAAATGCCTTATGATTTTTGTCATATAATCCCACCGCAAAAAGCTCCTAAAGAGATAGCTGATTCTCCAATAGGTTCAGATAAAGGTTGGGTTCCTGTAAACAAAGAGACACTTCAGCATGTTAAATATCCAAATGTTTTTGCCCTTGGTGACGTTGCTGCTGTGCCACTAGGTAAAACAGGCGGAAGTGCAAGAAAACAATATAAAGTAGCAGCAGAAAATCTTATTGCTACTATGGAAGGCAAAAAAGAGCTTACTTCTAAGTATGATGGATATACCGTATGTCCACTTATCACTGATATAGGCAAAGTAATGCTTGCTGAATTTAAATGGGATCCTAATGATAATTCAAAAGCAGTAGTTGCACCTTCATTCCCTCTTGATCCTGCTCAGGAAAGATGGATCTATTGGCTTCTAAAAGTTTATTTGCTTAAACCAATGACACAATACGGCATGCTTTCTGGCCGCGCATAATTATATTAACCCTTAACCCCTCTTTGGGGTTAATTTCTTCATTCTTTTTTTCAATCTTTTTTTGCTATTATTCCACATATTTTACAAGGTTATCTATTATGAAAAAAGAGTTATATATATTTATAGGCATATTTTTATTTTTAGCAATAGGTATGCATTTTAAAGAATGGATCTCATATCCAATTAGTCATATTATGGCACTTCCTGCCGCAGGAGCTTATGGTTTGGGAGCTCTACATCCATTTATATTTACACTAATGATTTATATTATTTTTGTTTTATTTAGAAGTATCTACAAAGGTATTAAAAGGCTTGTTTCCAAATAAAATTTAGTTTAATTTCGTTCCCACAGTCTCCGCGGAACGCATACTGGATCATAAAAGACAAATATACACTCTCACTCAAGAGCATAGGAGCTAAGAATAATATATTTTGTGTGAGTGTAAATGTGATGAGCGTAGATAGGGCAAGCCCTATCTGTTAAAGAGGAATTACTCTTATATTTTGATCTAGTTTTTCTTTTAGGATACTCTCTATAGCAAACAGTGTGCCTGTACTTGAACTTGCACATCCGCTACATGCTCCAAGGTATCTAATATATATATCAAAATTTGCACCATTTTCTTTGATGTCAAGTATTTCTATATTTCCTCCATCCATTATAAGCATTTGGCGAATATTGTCATCTATGACTTTCTCGACGGCTTTTAATCTTTGAACTATTGTCATTTGAGCAAATGGAGCATCATAACTGCTGTCAGCTTGTTTTGCAAGTTTTTCTTTTTGATATTCTTCTAGTAAATCAACTAGATATATATCTTTGGCTTCATGGCCTCCCGGGCGGATACATGATTTACAAAATGCACCTGCTTTTGTATAATCCGTGATTTGTTCTATTGATGTGAGATCATTTAGTCTAATTACTTCGCGTAATGTAGATAAGCTTACTCTTGCGCATTCACATACTATGATCTCATGCTCAAAACTCTCTATATCTACACCTTTATATAGTGCAGCTGCTTTTTTGATGACATCATACGCCATTACGGAGCAGTGCATTTTTTGAGGCGGTACGGCAGGTACATCAGGAGTGTCTCTCATGGCTTTTTCAACGTCTATATTCGTTATCTTGACTGCTTCATCGACTGTTTTGCCTTTGCAAAGTTCAGCCATTGTATCACTACTGGCTATCGCTGTACCACACCCAAAGCTCTTGAATTTGGACTCTAATATTACATCGGTTTTAGGATCTACTGCCCAGTAAAGCCGTACTGCATCCCCGCAGCTCTCGGCACCAAAATCTGCTACTATGAGTTTAGCGCCCATTTCATCAGCTTGTTCCTGTGTAATTTCACCCATATTTTGAGGGTTATTCATAAGGCATGTTACCTTTTCGCTGTACTGATCCCAAATAGTACCGCCTATTAAACTATCTATTCCCATCATAATCCCCTTTATAATTTACTTTCATGACCTTGCGGCGCATATGCGTAAGAGCTTGAAATCGCTCTAAGTCTATCTACGGCATTTTTTACTACTTCTATAGTGTAGTCTATCTCTTCACCGGTAGTATATCTGCTTAGTGAAAATCTTATGGCTGTGTGAGCCAAATCAGCCTCTGCGCCAATAGCTTCCATAACAGGATTTGATTCAAGGTCTTCACTTGCACATGCACTTCCTGTGCTAGCAGCTATGTTGGCACGATTTAGATCCCACAACATAGCTTCTCCTTCTATGCCTCTAAAGGATATTAGTATGGTATTTGCTGCCCGTTTGGCTCTCGGGGTAACTACAAATGTATCGGGAATTTCAAGCAAAGCATCTTCGAGTCTATCTCTAAGTTCTTTTACTTCACTCACCTCAAAGTCTAATGCGTCAATTGCTTGCTCTATGGCTTTGCCCATGCCGACAATCCCGGCTACATTTAGCGTACCGGAACGAAGGCCGTTCATCTGTGAGCCACCATGCAAAAGTGGAGTTAGTTCTTTACCTTTTTTCATATACAAAGCCCCTACCCCTTTTGGCCCATGGAACTTATGAGCTGACATGGTCAGATAATCTACATTGGCACCTTGAACATTAACCGGGACTTTGCCTATGGCTTGCACGGCGTCAGTATGAAATAGTACGCCTTTGGCTGCGCATATTTCTCCTATCTCTTCTATAGGGAAAATAGCTCCTGTTTCATTGTTGACCCACATGATAGATACCAATGCGGTTTTATCTGTGATGAAATCACGAACCGTGTGAGCTTCAACTATGCCTTCACTATTAATTGGCAGATAAGTTACCTTGCATCCCTTTGATTCTAAAAATTTGGCAGTAGCTATAACCGATGGATGTTCTACTTCACTTACTATGATATGGTTTTTGCGTCCAGTGAGGATATACTCAAAATAAATGCTTTTTAATACCCAGTTATTGCTTTCTGTTGCACAGGATGTAATAACTACGCTATCTTCGCTTTTTGCATTGATGCCGGTATAGATCTTTTGCATTGCTTCTTTAAGTGGTTTATGGGTATCGCTTGCAAATTGATGCAGCGAATTTGGATTGCCGTATTTTTGTATAAAAAATGGTTCCATTGTTTCATAAACGTGCGGATCAACAATGGTTGTAGCATTATTGTCGAGATAAACTCTCATATTGTTCCTTGAATCTTTATTTATTAAATAAGACAAAATTAGTCCTAATTAATTTGATAATACATCATTTATTCTTAAATTATTATAAAAGCAGATGTAAAAAAGATAATTATACTCCTAGTTTAGTTAAAAATAGAAGGCGAGAGTGCACAGAATTTCATCACTGTTATCAAATGAGAGTTTTTGATACCGTTAATTGTGAGCTTATTGCTTATCAAAATGTTGATAATCTTTCACCCTCCAATCGCCGCCCCAGCGCCAACCGTATTTTTTAAAGATTACTACAGCTTTGCTGTTTGGCATAAGCATAGCTTTTTCTTGCGATGTGTTTATATTTTTTATATTGCGGTTTATATATTTGTATGAAGCTTTGTGAGATGTGCGCCCGCCCCTAAAGACATACGGATTTTCAATAGGATTGATATCTATGGCTTTTCCATATGAATGTTTGGACCATTTACCGCTACCAGTGGCTTTGCGACAATTAAACGCAGAAGTGTTGTCTGCTTCTATAGAAGCAAAATCGCTTCCTTTTAATTTATCAATGCGGACTATTTGTTTGATAGGATAGCTTATATCGTATAGCTCATCAAAAATGGATGCTACTTCGTCGGCTATGCTTTTATGAACTACAAGCTCTCCATTTTTAGTAGTTCCGTCAAATCCCAAATGCTTCACTTTAACTAATCTAAGCTCGTTTAGTCCTACGGGACATCCTTGATGATAGCTAACACCATCCATCTCTTTTTTAATTGAATCATTCAAGGGAAAAATTCTGTCACTAGCTGTCACTATTTGGGCAAATGGCAGCAAAAGAGCAAAAGTTATTATCCATTTTTTGGAAATATTTTGCAGCATTTACCCCCCTGTCTAAAAGTTTGACGGTGTGTGGGTATTGATGAGATTATAAAATTCGTTTCTCGTGCGGGTATCACTTTTGAATAATCCCCGCAAAGCGGAACTTACGGTAGTGGAGTTGATCTTTTGTACCCCCCTCATCTCCATACACATGTGGCGCGCGTGAACAACCACAGCAACCCCTTTTGGCCTTATAACCTCGCTTATGGCATCAGCTATTTGCTCTGTGAGCTGTTCTTGGATCTGAAGACGTCTCGCAAATACGTTAACGATGCGAGGAATTTTAGATAGTCCTACCACTTTGCCGTCAGGAATATATGCCACATGGACACGCCCAATGATAGGAAGCATATGGTGCTCACACATAGAATAAAATTCTATATCACGCACCAATACCATCTCGTCATTGCTGGTGGTAAATAGTGCTTCGTTTAAAATTTCGCTCGGGTCTTCATTATATCCGCTTGTTAAAAACTCTAACGATTTGGCAACGCGCATAGGAGTTTTAAGCAGCCCTTCTCTGCTTATATCTTCGCCCAATAAAGTTAGTATTTTGCTTGTGGCTTCAGCTATCTCATTCAATTTGGTATCTTTGTCCATTTTATATTCCATATTTTTTTCTATTGTAGCAAAAAAAAGTATAATTTTCTAATTTATTATTTCCAGCTGGCTTCCCATGTCTGCCATACCGCAAAAATAGATCCTGCTAGTAACTACGCCGTCTATGCCGGTATTTACAAATTCTTTGACATTTTCTTTGCCAATGCCGCCCGCACCAAGTATTTTTATGTGAGGATGGTATTTGTCTCTATATGTTGTGATCTCTTTTAAGATCTCTAAGCTTGTTTTGTCCATTTGCAATACGTCTGCTCCATGTTTCATCAATGCTATGGCGTCATTAAAGTCTTTTGGCTCTACTACTACTTTCTTTTCCAAAGCTTTTATTTTAATATCATACAATGCTTCATAAAATGCTTCATCATTGTCATATACCTTACGATGATGTGGAAATAACAGTACAGTTTCGCTAAGGCCTAATCTATGAGGCATAGCCCCTCCGCACATAATGGATTTGATACAAAATCTTTTTGCAAACGGAAAGTGTTTTCTGGTTACTAATAATTCACAGTGTGGATTTACACTCGAAATCTCTTGTTTCATTTCATGGGCGTAAGTGGCTATCTTGCATGAATATTCCAATATTAATTGAGTAGATCTCCATGCGCTTTGGACATTTTCATAACTGCCGCCAAACTCTATCAAAACGTCTCCTTGCTTAGCCATACTTTTTGATGGAAGCATAAAATATATTTCACATCCAATAAGCTGGGCTACTCTTGCAGCCTCTTCGCTGCATGCTACTACGACATCTTCTCTTGTGAAGATTTGCATTCTAGCTTGTTTGTCCGGCACATCTTGGAGTGTGGTGGTCAGATCAAGGTACGGTACGTCTTCTTTAATGTATTCTAGTAATTCAATGTCGTTTAGATTGAACATTATTTTCCTTTATTTTCCTTAAACATTTATAATCTGTTAGATTATATTTTTGTGCTCCAAGATATAAACGCCCAAGTAAATGGTTTTGGCAAATGGTTTTTTGTGGCAATAAAACGCTCATAATACTCCCTAGCTTTTTGTTGCTGCGTCTCATCTAGCTCATGAACGCTCCAAATCAGTGACTCTATAAATTCGTCAACAGTTGAGAAGCGGATAGAGGCACGTTGTGTTTCGATATAATCGATATGCGGCAAATAGCCATTCTTATAAAGCAAAATAGGAATATACCAAAAGTCTGGTTTTGTGACTATTTTTTTGCCGATATATTCAAGGATATTCATATCAACAAAACTGCCACCTACTTTGTATGTTAGATAGCATGCTTTTGTTGCCTGATGTGACATTTTGGCAAGTGCGGCATCAATATCGTGTACTTCAATACTGCGAGATGCTACTGCTATATCAACAGACGGCAAATTGCTCCAGTCATCTTCCCAGCTTAGATGGTATGTGCGTATATTGGTGATGCCTTCTCGCTTGGCATACGCTTCTAGTTCAGCAAGCATTTTTTCTGAAAAATCTATCGCAATGACTTGTTTAACTTTTTTGGCTAGCGGCACAGCGAGAGTTCCTGGTCCGCATCCGATATCCAATACCACTTCGTCTCCTGTGATATCCATACGCGAGATAAAGTCATTTACATAAGGGCTATTTAGCACAGAAGCTGCCATATCTTTGGATTTGTCATCCCAATCGTTGCTACTTTTGCCTTTGAAGTCGGTAGCGCTTTTGTGTTCGCGGTACATTCTGGCAAAGTCGATCTGTTTTAAAAATATCATTAAATCCTCCTATGGTTTTACGGGGAAAAATACCGGAGTATCGTCAAAGCCTTCAATTCTGAAATTTTTGATAATTTGCTGCGCTCTTGTCGATGTGAGGAACATAAGTAATTTTTGAGCATTTTTGTATTGTGTTTTGCCTATTCGTTCTTTTGTGCCGATAGCTGCAAGATATGGGCGGCGTAGTTTTTTGTCGTCAAATATGAAGCCTTGCATATTTGGATTATGCTGCTTTTGCATCAAAAATGGAATGACACCATAAAAAGTATATCCTTTAAGCTTGGCAACGTCGTCTAAAAAACCTTGTTTGGTGGTAATTAAATGGATTTGGCCTGGAGATAATCTATAAGAAGAGCTTACATCGTTAAAAACTTCAAATGTTCCACCGCTGGCATGTATAAGGACAGGGGAGCTTGATCGGACAATTTTTTGCATAGCAATATCCAATGAATCGCCGGCGTCAATACGAGCAGGGTTGGAGCGATCTCCCACTAACATCTGTGAATTTCGTGCCCACGGCGTTAGATTTTCAACGATCCCATCGGCTGCCAAGTCAACCATCGTGTCGCTTGAGTGCATTGTCACTAAATCTACTTCATGAGAGCGGCTAAATGTATCTAGTGCGTGTTTTGGGCCTGAAGTTGCTACCTCGACAGGAATATGATAAGTCTCTTCAAATGCTTGAGTAATCTTTTCCCACATACCGCTCATCGTCATACCGCCTATAACTGCAACGCGCAAAGCAGGTTCTTGTTTCGCATATAGTTGAACCGAAGAAAAACAAAATAATAAAACATATATAATCGTACGCATTAGAAATTATATCCTACATTAAAGAAAAATTCACGTCCTGCCATAGGGAATCCAATATCATATTGATATAGTTTGTCGGTTATGTTTTTAACTCCAAGTTCTGTCGTGATATTAGGAGCCAGTTTATAGATAGCTTTAATATCAAAGGTGGTAAGTGTTGGATTGATCACGTATGATTTGTCGGCTTTTTGCTCATACGCTCCTTTGCGGAATTTCATATTTCCATATAATGAGATGCCGTCTCCAAGATCATATTGTGCGAAAGCAAAGATTTGATGTTTTGGTATGTCTATTCTTTTAATATCATTATCTGTACGATTTTTGACAGAGATATATGTGTAGTTTCCTCCAACTTCCAATCCATCGGCTTTATAGCTAAGTTCTGCTTCTATACCGCGATGATCAAAACTTCCTACATTTTGGTTTTGTGTTTCATCCGCCGTTACAACTACTGACTCGATAGCATCATCTATTCTGTCAAAGAATCCGTTGATACGACCGCTTAATGCACCCATGTTCTTTTGATAGCTAAGCTCATAGTGCGTTGCCGTCTCAGCATCAAGATCGGGGTTTGGCAGTGCCGTACCAAGCTTTCTGCTGTAGCGGTCTTTCATGCTTGGAAGATATGTTTTCCTAGAGATACTGGCACGCATTTTGCCGGTATCATCAATCGAATAAACAAGAGCTGCTTGTGGGTTAAAGGCATCTTGCTCTCCCAATGCCAAAGGCACACTCCCGGAACTTTTGTCATACGCTTTATCCGATTCTTTTCGGTCATAGCTTATTCCTCCTAGCAGCTGCCAGTTTTTTGAAATAGTATATACATCTTCTATTCCAAGTGATACGGTATTGTCAACAAAATGTTCTGTTAGGGTCGATACGTCGGTCGTTTTGTGGATATCATAGCCTTTATGGGAATCTCTTTTGTAATTTGCAGCAGCAGTGATAAAATGCTTGTCCAATTCAACTCCGTATTCGAGGCGAGCTCCTGAGCTGTAATCATCATATTTGCTTTTGAATGACGACTTGAGAGTCATAGTCGAATACGATGCATCGTCATATGCATATAGGGAGTTTTTGGATGTATCATAATAAGTTGATGCTTTTAGGTATCCGGAATCTAGATTTTTTTGACCGGTGATGTAGACAGTTTCTTTGTCCCAATATGGCCAATCCCAATATTTTGGTTTACTAAAGGCACTGTCTGTCACAGGCGGTTGTTGTTTTTCGCCGTTTTGTTTTGCATAGCCTATGGCGATCTCGCTGCCGTCATCGGCTATATATCCAGTTTTAAAGCTAACTTTGTAATCTTCAGCTTTGGAGCGGAGGCGATCACCTTCTGGTTGTGAAGGGGTGGCACTAAAATCATCGCTTAGGCGAAAATGATCCCTGTCGCTATATATTCCGCTTAGCTGTGCATAGATGTGGTCTTGCTTGGTTCCTATATTGATGGATTCGACGTGGCGGGACATGGAGCCGTCACTATCAAGAATCATACCGGCTTTAATCTCTCCTTCCAATGCTTTTGTCGGTTTTTTGGATATGATATTGATAACCCCTCCCATTGTATTGGCTCCATATGCAACTGACGAGAACCCCTTGGATACATCTATTTGTGCAATATCGCTAGTGAGGAAGCGATCATAATCAAAATTGCCGTCATATGGGACATATACCGGTATTCCGTCGATAAAGACCCCGATGCGTCTAGCATCAAATCCTCTTATGGACAGTGTTGATTCGCCGCGCCCTCCTTGGAGATCTTGATTGATACCGCTCATATTGTCAAGGGCATCAGAGATTGTTTCAGAATCGTGTTGAGTGATCGCTTCTGAAGTGATCGTTTGTTCAAACGGGCTCTCTTCAATAGCAGTATCAAGAAGGTTGATCTGTCCGAGCGAAAATGTATCGGCTAGCACGTACGAAGCAGCAAGCGAGATAATAAGTAAGTGTTTGTTCATGTTGTTTTCCTTGTTTTTAGATATATGGCCTGATTCTTGCGTTAAATTCCAGCAGCATGTCGTAATTTTGATTAAAATCATTTGAAGACGGTTTCAATGCAATGTGAACATTGGCTATCTCTTTTTTTATAGTTTTAATGGCTTCTATGCATTGCGACGGCGTTCCCATGATCGCATTGTCTAAAAACTTTTGTCCGTCAAAGAATGCTTCACGCTCTTTGAGTATCGAATCGTAGCTTTTGCGATCCCATTTTGGAGGCGGGATTTCTGAGGAAGCAGCACGCATGGATTTAACAAAATGATCTACAGAAGGACGGATAATGTGATAAGCTTCATTATAGGAATCAGCCACGCAAAATACCCTCATTAATACAATTTCCGGCATAAACCCAGCGATAGAAAGATATAGGTTTTGTGCATTTGCACACTCTTCCATGCTGGCGCCTTGCGACATCAATAAGCCATAACCATTATGGGCAGCGAAACGGATCGTGTCAGGATTGGCAAAAGTAGCGACAAAAAACGGGATACGTTTTTGCAGCGGTTTTGGCTGCAAAACAACATCTTTAAACGATACAAATTCACTATCGTAAGAAGCCATTTGTGAATACAAAAGCTCATCTACTGCTTGAGCAGTTTCAAACATCGCATTGCGTAGATTGTCAGGATCGCGATTGAAATGTTTCGTGTCTGGAGCAGATCCTCCTTTGGCAAATCCTGCGTTTATTCGTCCATTTGATAGGTTATCAAGCATTGAGATACTTTCGGCCAAACGTACCGGATGGTAGAATGGGGCCAAAAATCCGGCAGTTCCTAAGCGAATGGAATCTGTTTTGACAGCAGCATAAGCCATCATAACAGATGGGTCTGGTATAACGCTAAAACCGTTAAAGTGGTGTTCGCCAAACCATGCTTCGTCAAAGCCGAGTTTGTCTGCTAGTGTAACAAGCTGCAATTGCTCCAGTATGCTTTGTTGCGCATCTCCTTCAAAATGTTCTGCAAGGCAAAAAATTCCTATTTTCATTAATGCTCCTTATTTGGTAATAATGGTCCAAAATCCACTGTCGTCATTGACAATTTCATATGCAGTTGGATTGAGAGATGCAAGTATCATAGGCATTGCATCACGCTTTGGTTTGATCCTGTCTTTAAATGAATTGCGCCAGTTGGGATTGTTTTCACTCATGATTTTTGTAATTCCTTCTCGAAGTTCAGCATTGCCAAATCCACCGCCAATGTATGCCATTCCTCCAGGCTTTAAGATACGAAATATCTCGCTATATGCTTTGTGCCAATCTTCCCAAAAAGGAGATGAGCCTCGGCTTATTACTACATCCATACTCTCATCTTTTAGGGGGATGGCGTGAATATCTCCTTGCAAAAAAATACTTCTGCTGCCAATTTTTTCATCATTGGCATATTTATTTGCAAGTTCTAACATCTCGTCCGATCGGTCAAAAAAAGTAATATCCAAATTTGTAATTCTCGCTATAGCTCGTCCTAGTGCTCCCGTGCCACAACCAGCATCTAGGCATTTGCCACTTTTTATAGCTGTTTTTGTGACTATTTGTTCTGCAATAACAGGATATATCGGAGCAAATACCTCTCTCACGATTCGATCAAAACTTTGTGGGTTTGTTGCGCCTTTCATCGTTTTTCCTTATTATTTTTTGTTGAAGAAAAATCCCTCATACTCTTTGTCTGTGAGGGCGTAACCGTAAAATTTCTTATAAAAGTTTTTTGTTTCTTGCTTTAAGTCAATATCCGACATTTCTGCGGGATATAGGATCTTTGCAAGCCATATAATCCCCAAGATGGACTCAGGCGATGGCCTATCCCACCAAAATGTTCCGATGGGTGCATTGTAAACGGTTTTGTTTTTGACTGCTGAGAGATTTTTGAATGCGATATTTTTCGTAATATCGCTAGTTGGACCATGAGGAGTTTTATTGGTTGAGGTGATAATAATATCAGGATTCCATGTCAATAATATCTCAGAGGATATGGAGCCTTTTGTTTTGAGCTCGGAAGCGACATTTATTCCTCCGCTTGCTCTTATAAACTCATTTCCCCATCCATTTTTATTTTCGCTGCTTAACCCTCCGGAACCGGAAGTATAAAATACTCTTTTACGTTTAGAAGGTTTTATGCTAGAAACTCTAGTTTCGATAAGATTTATTTTTGCATGCCAGTACTTGACTAATTCTTTGGCTTTTTGCTCTTTGTTTAGAATCTTTCCGACATGTAAAAATTCTTCTAAAAGTGTATGGATGTTATGCTTGCCGATACCAAGTGTAAAAACAGGAATGTTCATTTCCTCGATTCTATTATTTGTCACACCGGAAGTAACACCGGCAAAAACAATATCGGGATTTAGCTTTAATAAATACTCCAAATTGACATGATTAAATGTCCCCACGCTAGTAACATTTTTGAGTCGAGGATAAACATTGGTAAATTGCTGGAATCTATCTGCGCCAGGCTGTGCAACGATTGCGTCAGCACCCATAAAAAGTGCTATCTCTTGAGAAGCACCGCCATAACAAGTGATGGCAATTTTGTCTATTTTTGGCGGTATGCAAACGTCTTTACCCGTTATGTCTTTGATACTAAGTTTACAATTTGCTGCAAACACACTTATGCTTGCGATGTATACAATAAGAAAATATTTAATTAACAGAGTCATTGCTAAAACAGATATCGCAAAGATGCAAATAATGCTCTAGAGGATCCTACTATGTATGTCGGACCCACTTCGGCTACATTGGTCTCAGATGTGGAGACGGTCGATATATACTTTTCTCCCAATAGATTGCTAACATAAAGAGAGAAATCGATTTTATGGTTATTTTCCAAAGCTATCTCTTTGCTCAATGAGATATCAATCAAATAATGAGGATCAACACTATATTTGTTTTCAACATCAACATAGCGTTTGCCTAGATATCTAACAATAGGGGCTATTTTGTATCCGTTTAACTCGTATACCGCAGAGATATTTGCATAAAATTCCGGCACATCTGGAAGCTGGTTCCCTTTAGACTGTATGTATGCACCGGCTGATGATAATATATCGGATGTAAATGCATAATGATTATAAGTTACAGAGCCGCTAAGCGTCAAGTTGTCAAGTATTTTATAATCAGCACCAATCTCCAAACCATAAGAGCATGCCTTAGCCGTATTTTGCTGATAATACATACCTAAAACCGGATCATAAAAATTACCGCCAACATTTTTTGCCAACGAATAAAAAATGGATGGGCTTATAGAAAACTTTTCTCCCCCGTATGTATAGCTTATATCAAAATTATCTGATTCTTCGGGTCTCAAATCGCTCCACATTTTTTGAAGCAATTGTTCATTCTTATTTACTATCGGATTGTTAAAATAACTGATCATGCTTCCGCCAAAACCATAACTAGGAACGTTGTAGTTTCTACCGTAACTTGCTTTTATATAAGAATTGTTATCCAAAAAGTGTGTAGCGCCGATGTTTGGTAAAAATATTTCATATGTATTTGAAGGCAGTGTGAAATCAATATCATGAACCAAAGAGAGTGCCTGTTCATAGCTTACATCACCTATACCTGCTGTGTTATAGCTTATCAAATATGGTGATGTCTGCCATAAATATTTCAAACCTGCTTCAACGACAGTATCTCCAAATGCTTTTTCATAGGTTATAAACGGTGCGCTGAAAGTGTGGTTTTCTTTAATGCCTATGATGCGCTCCCATTTGATAAAATCCAAACTCCCTGGTTTTCTAAGTTTCCTTGATGTTGGAGGTCCCGGAGGCTCATCTTCTTGATACCAATAGCCTAATTTCATCTTTCCGTCATATATATTTTTGGCATATTCTGCAATAATTCCATATGTATCATGGTCCACTAACCAATCCATTACTTTGTCACCGCTTGTTGAATAGCTGTAGCCTTTATCGTTTAGATAATAAGGTCTAACGGTGAGCGAAGAGTCTGGCGAGAGTGCTACTTTAAGTCTTCCTATAATGGTATAAGTTTGAAAATCTTCTTTGTTGTAATCATAATAATCAGATTTTGTTGGGTCTGTCGTTTGATAATCAAAATCTCTATAGGTCGACAAATCCTGACTTTTATCGTATGTAAGTCCTTTATAGTGATGTTTTTTTTCGTCATTATAGATACCGTAAAGCTCCCATTCTATGCCTTGACTGGATGTGCTTGCTGCCCCTATAGCAAAGTTTTTTCTATCTGGAGATTCGCCTTCTCCTTTCCATTTATCGGCTTTAGTAAGTGAACCAGATAGAAACATTTTAGCTGCATCTGCTATATTGCCGCTATCGACCCGAAGATATGTTTTCGAAAAATTTTCAGTGCCAAGAGCTTGTTTTAGCGTGGTTTCAAAATTATTGGATGGTTTTTTCATATGCATATCAACCATACCGTTGTCGCTGCCATATCCAAAACCGCTATCGGCTTTTATCGCCCCTTTTTCGACGCCAATAGATTCGATGTTTTCGATATCTATCATGGTAGCAAGGCCACCTCCGGGACCAATCCCTTTGATAGGTAAGCCTTCAAGAGTTTCGCCTATATTCCGATCTGATTTGCCTCTGATTTTATGACTAATTTCCATACCGAATGGATCATTAAAGCGGATATCAACCCCAGGTTCCAATGAAATCGCTTTATATGGATTTAAAAGTTCAGCACTGCTAAATATTTGTATCTCTTTGGCATTTGTTACGGTTTTTGTCCCAACACTGGATTCATCAATTATTTCTGCTTCGACATCGACTTTTTTTAGTTCCTGCTCGACAGCTTGTGCATATAATTGCGAATCGCATAGCAATAAATATGTACATAAAGACAGGGCTAGTTTAACATTCATTTTCTCTTCCTGCTTCCATCAATTCTCTTTTGACGCTGCTCCAATAATGGCGCTTGATCGCCTCCATGGTCGTGCGTCTGTTTATCATGCGGATAGAAAGAGGTTCGATCCAATTCCAAAATTCTTCTAAGTGTTCTTTTGGAAAATTTATCTCTTTGAGAGTTTTTTTGTACATAGCAAGCCAAATTTCGCGGTCATTTTCGTCGATCGGAACTTTGAAGTGACGCATTCTTAGATGAAATCCTCCGTGCTGTTCGGTAAATATCGGGTCTCCTCCCAATGCTTCGACAAATAAGTCGGCACTTTTGTCCACAGCCATTTTAAAAGCATCTTCATTTTTTGGAAAAAGGTCTCCAACTTTTGTCTTTAAAAGCAATCGATGATGATGCCAAACCATTTCACGTATTTTTATCTCTCCCATTGCATGAAAAATTTTATTGGATGGAAATGGAACAGGAGGATAGATAAAATCTATCATCGAATCTACTATGCGGATATTTTCTCCTCCAAAATTACGGCCGTTTTGGATAGAAGCTATTTGCGCTGCTTGCGAAAAAGATGTAATTTTGCCTGTTTGACAACTATTGTTTTGTGTATGTTCATTCATTGTTTTACTCCTTGTTGTTTGAATGATATATTTATCGCTATATTAAAAATAGTATAACGGTAAGTAAAATAAACTCTTTTTCCTATGGTTTGAATTGCGGAAAAAAGAGTTTTTCAAATTTTCGTTTTTCTTGATCTATCGGTGCGATCAGATCGGGATAAAACGAATGGATAAGCCATCGTATGCCCATCAATCTCATAAACGATGGTGGACGTGTTATATAATTAAACGGCAATGACGGTATGGTGAGAATATGTCCAGATTTGACTGCGCGAAGATTTTTCCATTTTGGGTCATTTTTTGCCGTTGAAGCAAAAGCGCTCTCCATTGCTACAATAACATCAGGATCGGAAAGAAGAATTGTCTCCATTTGTATCTTTTCCATCCCAAAATTGGAACTCATTTTACAGCTAAGGGCATTTTTTGTTCCTGCATATTTAAACGGTTCTAAGTGGAATGAGCCTTCGCATTCGCTGAATAAACCGTCTAATCCATGAGCAAAGTAGTAACGCACTTTTTTGCGTGCTTTGATTTTGTTTTGCAGTGATTCTACTAGATTCAAGGTCTCTTTGGTATAAGCTATTAGTTTTTCGGCACGTTTGGCGTTACCGGTAAGTTTTCTGTAAAGCTCAAACTGGCTAACAAGATCATTTATGGAATCATTTCGCACCATTAGCACGGGAATTCCTAGTGCGGAGAGTTTGTCTACTGCATTCTGCTCGCCGGTCATTTTCCCCCACATGATGATCACATCCGGTTTTACAGCTGCCAATACTTCATAATTAGGCGTATTTCCCTGCCCAAAAAAACCGCCTGCGATAGGGTGTGATGCCGCAATTCCAACATAGGGTTTTTGCTGATCGCTAAAAGGCGAGTTTAGTGCCGCTACAAGAGTTGGATCAAATGCGATTAGACTCATAGTTAGCGGCGGCGAAGCAGCATAAATTTTTGTCACCTTTTCAGGCACAGTAACCGTTCTGCCGTAATCATCAACAATCACGCGAGCTTGGGCAAAACTCAAAAAAATAGCTATAAGAAAGATAATTGATTTCATAAAATGCCTTTATTAAATATAGGCAGGCATCTGGTGTATTCTTCATGTTTTATCAGATTTGCTCCTATGCCGTATACTTGGTTTATCATTTCCGATGTAATCACATTTTCGGGTTTTCCGTCTGCAATAATCTTGCCTTCATTCATCGCAACGACACGGCTTGAAACAAGCAGGGCATGGTCGGGGTAGTGTGTGGTTTTGAGAAAAGTGTATCCTTGGCGGCTCAGTTTTGAGATCAGTTCTAATAATCTAATCTGGTTGCCGTAATCAAGTCCTGATACCGGCTCATCCATGATAAAAGTATTAACTTCCTGTGTCAATGCACGAGCAAGAAGCACCATCTGTTTTTGTCCACCGCTAAGTTGCCCAAAAGGTCTTGACGAGAGATCATCTATGCCTATGCTACGTAAGGATTCGTATGCTATCTCTTTATCCTTTTTTGACGGAGAGGCAAGAAAACCTAGCTTGGAAACTCTTCCCATCATTACCATTTCCAGTACGCTGTAATTGAAAGGAACATTGTGATATTGTGGTATATAGGCTATATGCTGCGCTATTTCTTTATGTGAATAATCATTGATCATTTTATTGTTGATCAATATGTCACCTTTTTTTGCATGTATGAGTTTGAGTATTAACCGTATAAGTGTGCTTTTGCCACATCCGTTTGGCCCCAGCAAGCTGACAACTTCGCCCTTGTTTAAAGAAAAATTGACCCCGTTTAATACCGTATGCTTATGATAGGCAAAATGAAGCTCCTTTACGTTAATAATAGGTTTTAATTCCATGCTGCCCTCGCATTTTTAAGTACAATGATAAAAATAGGTATTCCTATAAGCGATGTGATGATGCCCAAAGGAATTTCAACACTGAATGCCAAACGAGAGATAGAATCTGCAAGCAGCAAGAATATAGCACCGATGATGGCAGATAACGGCATTAATAATCTATGAGAGGGGCCGATTGCCATGCGGATGATATGAGGGATGATGAGCCCTACCCATCCGATCATGCCTGCCATTACGACAGAGAGGGAACTTGTCAGAGTAGCCAATATAATTGCCGCGGCTCTTACCATGGCAACATTGATCCCCAGCGCTTTTGCCTCCTCGTCTCCTAGGCTTAAAATATCAAAATATTTGCCCATCATGATCATCCCAAGTATGCCAAGCAGCATAGGGATGGAAATTAGCAGCACCCCATGCAGGTCCGCCATAGTAAGGCTTCCCATGAGCCAATACACTATCGCTGGAAGCGTGCTATAAGGATCAGCTACGTATTTGACTACCGAGAGCAGCGCCGTAAAGAGCGATCCGCTTATCACGCCACCGAGCACAAGCATAATAGTTGAGCGTGAATTGGTCACCATTGATCCTATCAAAACTGCTAAGCCTACGGCAATAAAACCAAATATAAATGCCAATGCTTGGACAATATACCACTGTTCGCTAATAAGCATTCCAAGCGCAGCCCCAAATGCCGCTCCTGCTAAAACCCCTAGAATACCGGGGGAAACCAAAGGGTTTACAAACATTGCTTGAAATGCCGCTCCGCTTGTTGCTAAAGATGCGCCGATAAGGATTGCCAATAAAATACGCGGAAGGCGTATTTGTAAAATGATATTATCTAGCAGCGCATATGTATCGTTACTGTCTCCACCGAAAAGTTTAAAATCTATATATCCTATCAGGGTGGTAAAATCGATCGGATATTGCCCCAAAAGCATAGAGACTAAAGCAATCGTGACGAGTGCCGTCATTGTAGTAGAGAGCAAGGCAATTGTTTTGATTTGAGTCATTTTGTCCCTTAAAATCTCAAATTAATACTGCCGTATACACCGATCAGAGCACCCGTTTGATATGTGCTTGCCGTACCTGTCGCAGCCAAAAAGTTGTCTGCAGCATTTATGGTTGCGATGTATTCTTGGTTTGTCAGGTTGGTCGCTGTCAGCCTAAATATCGCATCTTTAGATCCGATAAAATTATCTATATAATATGAAACATCGAAATCTGCAAGAGTATAGCCGCCTATTTTTTGGGTATTGGCAACATCTCCCCATCTGCTTGAACTATATCGAACGCTCGGTGTTAGGGTCCAGTCTCCTATATGGTAAGAGACAGCTGCTTTTGCCATGTATCTAGGAGCATCAGGAAGCTGATTGCCATCTGTTTCGACAGTTGTGGTCGGCGAGCTTTTAAAATCTTGGGTGAAATTGAATCTATTGTAAGATAGTCCTACCAAGAAGTCTAAATTATCGGTTAGATTGCCGTATGCGGATATCTCGGCCCCACACCCAAGGGCATCTCCTATGTTGGCTGGATAGTTGACGCTAAACGCCGGGTCATAAATATTGGCTTGTTTGTTTTTGACAAATGAGATAAAAAGATTTGGGTTGATCGTGATATCCCCTACTTTTGTTTTGACCCCTATATCTATATTGTCTGAGAGTTCAAGGTCAAGTGTATCCCATAGTTGCTGGAGTGTAACGTTTTTAGCTACAAAATTAGCTCGATTCTGGATGTATGTCGGAAAAAGATTTACATCAAATCCGTATGTGCGCGAATAGTCAATATATCCAGTAGTGATAGGATCAAATTCATATCCGAGGTAAAGTGAAGGGATAAAGGTATGGAATGTTTTAGTATCTACGCTTGCCCAAGTATCTACAGAGCTTGTTGCGATCGCGGTATCATAATCAGAATTTGCCGCCCCTGTTTGGTTGCCGTTAGTGTGACTTTGAAGCGAACCCAGCTCAAATGATTGGTATTGAACTCCTGCCACATAATTAAAATTGCCTATTTTCCCGCTCAGCTCGGCAAATGGCGCTTGCAAAGTATGATAGTCATTATCCGCTAAAATAGCATAGCCGTCATAGGCCAGCTGTCCGCCTATCACTTTATATTTTATCTGATCGCTCGGAGGCCCTGGAGGTAATTGTTTATGGTACCAATATCCTATCTTGGATTTAAGCGCCTCTGAAAAAGCGTGATCGTATTCCAATGTTGCGCCGTAAAGATCGTGGTCTATGCGCCAATTCATAACACGTTGTTTTTTTGGATCAGCATCAAATTTGGAAAACCAGTAATCGCCTTCGTCATTTTTATAGTAGGGTTTTAGTGTAATTGTATCGTTTGATGTCAGTTTATACTCTATTTTACCCATCAATGCAGTGGTATCAAAGCTTTGCTTATTCCAGTCAAAATAATTTACATCATTGTCTGTGGTCGGACGAATTGTTGCAAAATCTTTTTTAAAATATGTATCCAGATCTTTTGCTTCATTGTACGAGAGGCTGTAATAGTTGTGATGGTCATCAGAGTTGTGGATGGCAAAAAGCTGCGCATTAAATTTATCGTTGGGCTTATAATCCAGGCCTAACATCCCATTCGTTCGTTCGTGATCACCGCCGCCTTTATTTTTGTCATTTGCTAGATATGAAAATGAACCAAACGCGCTCATATCATCTATTTTGCCTGAGTCTACACGCATAAAGGTGCGTTTGAAGCTATCGCTTCCAAAACCTTGAGAAAACATAACGTCAAAAGTTTGGCTAGGAGCCAAAAGGTTGATATCTACTTTGCCGATCAAACTTGAAAAGCCCAGGTTTTTATTTGTCGGCACATATCCTTTGAACAAGTCTATCGAGGCAACATTTTCCATATCCACCATCTCTTTACCGCCTCCCGGGTTACTAGAAATCGGCATACCGTCTATCATAAATACACCTCCGGGCCCTGATTGCGACTTGCCCCGTATTCGGATAGGGTCATGATAAGAAGGCTCATTTGATCCAGCCTGGTCAACCGGAGTGAAGTTAACAGACGGGGAGTATTGTATGACCGTATACGGATTCATGTTTGCTTGCGTGCCTAGCGTTTCTATGCTTTTCGGTGTAAATTTTTGTTTACTCTCGGTCATATTAGAATCACCGATAAATTGGCTTCCTGTGCCGAACGAATCGACTACGGCGATTTCTCCAAGCTCAATGGTGTTGGCAAAAAGCATTGTCGAAGCAGCGATAGACATCATTGGTATAAAAAATTTCATTATTTAACCCCTAGTAAATTTTTGGTTTGTTGGTCATTTAATTTGACATGCAAAAAGAGGTCATAAAACTCTTTTGTGCGCTTATTTAGGTCGATTTTGTAAGTTTGCGGATGCAGTTTTTTAGCAAGCCATTGTATGCCAAGCACTCTCATAAATGACGGGGGACGGTCTATCCAGTTAAACGGTTGCGTAGGCACCAAATAAATGCGGCCGTTTTTGACAGCTTTTAGATTTTTCCACATAGGGTCATCCTTGATATCATTGTAAACTACAGCAGTTTGCACGAAAATCACATCCGGATTGTAATTTAACAACTTTTCAAACGAGATCTTTTCAAGTCCCAAAAGATCTTTTTGTCGGCATTTGTGGACATTGACTCCTCCGGCAAAGTTTATGGCTTCAACATGGAATGATTGATCGCATTCGGTTGATAATCCATCCAAGCCTTCGGCATAATAATATCTCGTAGGTTTTGTCTTTGATGTATTTGCTTTGACCTCGTTGATAATATTTTGTGAATATTTTGCCAATGTTTCCCCTCGCTTGCCCTCTCCTATGGCATTTCCGGCAAGCCTAAATGCTGAAGGCATATCTGCAACTTCACGAAACGGGATCATTAGGGTAGGGGTATTGATCTTTTTTAGCTCTTTTTTGATGGATTGCACCATCATATCGTCTTGCCATACCAATATAAGCTCAGGTTTGTATTTTATGAGAGTTTCTAGATTGATGCCTTGCCCTCCGCCATGAAATGAACCGATGACAGGTAATGATAGAAATTTTTTATCCAATAATTGAGTGCCAGCACTGTTTTGTGCATTTCTGGCTTTAAAATTCAGTCCTATCATTTTATCTGAATTTAGAGCGTAGATCAGATAATTTGTCGGCGGAGATGCGCCAAAAACTTTATTGATATTGTCCAGCAACGTGATCTTTTTGCCTTCAGCATCAATGATGGTTTTAGCATCAAGCGTTAAACATAGCAATAGTGCAAGAATAGTGATGCGTAATGATGTGTTCATAGTGTTCCTTATGATTTTTTTAATGAGAATGCGATCGGGATACTCAATTCAAAGGTCCTTCCTAGAGCAGGGTATTGACCGCTGAGGCTGAGAATCGTTTGGATCGCTTTTTTATCTAGTATTTCGCTGCCGCTGGTCTTTGCAACTTTTGCAGTTTGTACAGTGCCGTCTGGTTTGAGGACAAAAAAGATCATAGCTACTCCCTCAAGCCGTAATTTACGGGCTATAGTAGGATATGTTATGGTATTTTCGATCATAGCTCTGATCTGTCCTAGTGCCGCACCGCCGATTTCATTGCTAGAACGGGGATTTCTTTGCAATTCGTTATTTATTTCAGAAGAAACATTCAAATGAGGGGAATCAATGAGTGGGGACTGTGAAACCAAAGGCGCGACATGAGGGGTCTCTAGGAGGGTAGACCCCTCAGGAGATACCACGTGGGACTTGGATGATATCTTCTGAGGGGTTTTTGAACTAGCCTTGTGTAAAACTTTTTTTTGCATTTGCGGTTTGATTGCAGCATTAGATATATTTTCTTTAGGTTCTGGTTTGTCAACTATTTCTTTGGTGCCGGAAGTCAAAGAGAGTTCTGACAATGAGATACTAATGCTTTTTTCTTGCTTTGGCAGCACGATAGCATGGTCGGAAGAAATATAGAAGATAGCCATAACAAGCACTGTATAAATTGCTAAAGACGTGACAAATGCTTTAATGTTTCTTGAGAGCGAGTCGTCACGTTCTATTTTTTCAAATATAACGATAGGGTTTAAAAAAATCATGCCAAAGCCTTTTTGTAAAGCTTAATAGCAGAAAGGCTTAAAATAATTGCCAAAAATATCTGAAGCATAGAGCTGGATACAATTCCAAGCATTGATTT
>Ga0265293_10004088_pt1 | contig 26176 bp, 63 predicted proteins | sample Munlanlewell138R_FD_192505 | JGI IMG/M metagenome (GOLD analysis project Ga0265293, IMG submission 192505) | Leachate microbial communities from a municipal landfill in Southern Ontario, Canada - Leachate well 138R | ecosystem: Engineered > Solid waste > Landfill > Unclassified | place: Canada...
TGCAATATTTTAATATATTTATAATATCAATTCAAAAGGAAATACCGGTCATTATTGTTATTGTTCAAAAAGCGATATTCAATATGAAGAAAATTATCAAGACTATAAAGAACACAAATATGTTAACAAGCATTTTCAATCTATATTATCGGATATTCAAGATTATTATATAAAAACATGCAAATTGTTAGAAAAAAGCGGTTATTCTATTCTCGAATATAGAATGTCTTTTGATGAAATGAAAGATCATTGCAATGCTAATGATTATACATTTTTTGAAAACGGCAATATGTTTAATTTATAAAATAATCGCTTGCAGACCTTGACAAAACAAAATCAATATGTTATATTTAATCAATGGAGGATATCATCAATGACGATCGAATCAATAATTAAACAAATTGAAAATATTAACAATGAATTAAAAAAGGAATTTAGCGGTTATTCAAGGAATTTTTTAGAATCAAGAAAAAATTATTTAGAATCATTATTGGAAAAACAAAAGGTATAATATGATCAAATTACAATATAATCATGGATTTTTTGACGGTAAAGCAGACAAAGAAAAAGGAAGGATAAACAGACAATATATAAGGGAAGGAAAGATATTTTGTCTACCTATTAAAAATAAAGAATATTGCAAGGGATATAAACAAGGATATAATAATCATGAATAAAACACAAATTGACAATTTTAGAAAAATAATGAATACACCTTCAAAACAGGATAATTACTGTATAAGAGATCATAATGGATTAATGATTATGGCATGGATAACAAAGGAAAGAGCAGAACAATATCAAACGTATTATAAAAACGCTATCGTTGAAAAAATGAACAAATAATCAAGGATTAAAATATTATGAAATACAAATATAAAACAATTGATACAAGAACATTAAAAGGAATAAGATCAGCAGAGAATCATTTAAAAAATGGGTGGAAAATAATATCAAACGGTATTAACAATATATTAATGGAAAAAGAGGTTTAATATAATTAAAGACAAAAAAAAGGAGATCAAAGGTCATGGCAAAAACAACAGGAACAAAAAAGACAAGATATGCAGAAAAATTGATTGAAAGAAAACGGTTATCCGGTAGTAAAGGATATAACACAATAAACAAAGGACAAGTCAAAAAATTGCCTATTCCTTTACCAATGTTTCAGGACGCATAAATTTTTATTAATGTGATAACATGAGGTTTTTAAAAATGAAATATAAAGTAATAGTACCACCAACAATGGAACAAGGAAGCTATTCAACAATAGCTGAAAAGGGATTTTTAGAAACAATGAGGCAAAATGCTCTTTGGCATTATAACTCTGCTAGAGATCATGACGGACAAAAACCTTTAAACCGTATGCCAAAGGGAACACAATATATTCCTATTAATAATTAACAATTTTTTAAAATAGAAAGAAAACAATGTATATTTTAACATTTAAGTCAAAAATAAATAATAGTCTTTTTGGTAGTATTGGAGTATTTGACAATTTAAAACAAATAACAGAAAGAATAATCAATAATCAAACTGATATATTTAATGGAACAGTAAAAAGCATATCATATTTTAATGGTATTCAAGGAACACATATATTAAATTATGATAAAATAGAAAATCATTTAAAAACAGCTTTTCTTAGTTTTTTGTATTGCTGAAATTGAAGGAGATAATCATTTTTATAATATCAGAGAACAAAAGGATATTCAACGTATTAAATAAGAAAGGTTTTAATATGGATATAATATATGATTTTGATGATTTTATTGGTTATGCTACAAAGAAGGGATATTCAGATGATTTTAATATATTAGATTTTGAAGAATATTATCAGAATCTTTTAGACAATGAAGCAAATTATAATCTTATGATCAAATTTATAAATGATAATTAAGAAAGGTTAAGTATATGTATTTATTATCACTTGAAGAAATTGAACAATTATTTTGTGAAGAAGAAGGTTTACTTGCAAAATTTACAAATACATCCAAATTAAGCATTGTTGAATGGTTAGAAGAAAAAAATATCAAACAAGTAAAATAGAAAGGAAATAAATATGAGTAGAGAAACAGTGGACATTATAAGAGGGAAGGTTCAAAAAGATATATATGGTAGTTGGGATGATTGTTCTCCAGGATTATATGTTGGGTCTGACCATATAGAAAATATTTTAGATGATTGGCGTGGTAAAAGAGTTAAAATAACAATAGAAGAAATCAAAGATGACGAAAATTTACTGGAGGATTAAATTATGTTTAATAAAGGACAATCTACCTTAGAATATCTAATATGCGTATCAATTATTATTTTTGCGTGTTTGTGTACTATTCCTAAAGTTATAAAAAGTTATAACAATTCTTTGGAAACAGTAACAAATAGTATGATTTTTTCTTCTGAATCAATTACTAAAGATATCAAAAAAGAAAAGAAAATCAAGAAACAAAAGAAGGTCAAAAAACATAAGAAAATTAAAAAAAACAAATAGAAAGTTGAGATAATAAAACAATGTTTCCAACATTAACAAGATATAGTCCAAGTAAAAAAGATACAAAAGATGAAATTAAGGATAACTTAATATCAGAGTATAAAGAATATTTGAACAAATTATCAATAGATGATTTGCGAGAAATAGCAAAAAGTGATCATTTTCAACTTTTTAAAATTAGTAATGTAAACATTGACTAATTTTAAGAATACTAAAAGAAAGATAAAATATGGGTAATACATCAATAATAGAAATTAATCATGATCAATGTACTGAAATAACGGATAATCCTCAAAAATTTGTTGATCAAATAATAGAGCAAATGTCATTCTTTAAGCATAATGGAAAAAGAATTTTGGGAGGAAAAGTAATTGCAGGATTTCATAGATCAGGAAAAATAAATGATTTATGGTGTAAATTTAAAAAAATAATAATCAAATATTAAAAAGGAGTGTCAATCATGGACGAAGAACAACTAAAAGAACAATATGGACAATCTTATAATATTAAAGAAAATGCAGAATTTGTTGATCAAATAGTCAATGAGGATTATGTATAATTATTAAAAAGAAAGGAATAGATCGTGAAATTTTTAAAACTTGATTCACTACAAAATATGATGACTAATATTCTTGAAGAAGGACAAAATACTACTTGGTTATATTTAGAAGAAGAAAAGACCGCACTTAAACGGATTGAAAAGAGGAAACTTTATTATCAAGCATTACAGAAAATCAAGAAAGGAAAGTAAAATGAAATTATTACGATTTTTTATTAACACATTAGTTATTTTATTTATTGTTTGTTGGATGTTTTCGATAGTTTATGCAGATGTTAATTTAGATCAATGTACAATTAACAATAATAACCCTATATGCTCACAAACAATTGAAAAAATAATCGAACAAGAAGCGGATATTATAGTAGAAGAAAAGAAAGAAGTTACTATTGAAGATTTACTTTATCAGGTAATTGAAAGAATTATGAATAGTAGAGAAAAATCAGATGTTACTATTACAGCAAGTTTTGAAAGTGATACATATGATTCAGTATTAGTTGAAAACCAAAACGAAATGAAATGTATAAATGATATATGTGCTAAAGAGAAAGAATGGAGGTAATCAATGAAAATATCAGGTTTTCTCTTAATTATGCTAGGTGTTGTATTATTTACAGGTTCACAGATTATTAACAATGTTAGAATTGATATTATAAATGTTGTGTTTTATTATAGTACCATTGGATTACTTGTAATTGGTGGCTATTTATTAAACAAAAATTGAAAGGATAAATTTTGACAGATATTGATATTATTAATTATTTAGGATGTTGTATTGTGATTGCCTCTATATTTGCCGGTTTACTTATAGCTAGTAAAGATAGGTCTTTTAGGACATACGGAGTATTATTCTTTTTTGTATGCAATATATGTGCAATAAACACTTACTATTTAACAGGATTATTTTCTTCGCTATTTAGTGTTGTTGTATTTGTACCGATTAATGCTATCAATTTTTACCGAACAATAAACAATTTAAAATAGGAGATCAAACAATTATGCAATGTCCATATTGTAAATACACTAATGGTTGGGATAATGAAAAATTATGTGTTGTTGAGGGAGATAAAGGAGATTTTTATTCTTTGTCCAATGAAGTAAAAATGGAAAGATCAGATTTTTATAGTAGAACGGACATTACTGTATTAGTTGGATGTCCTAAATGCATGGCAGTTTTTATGTCTTATTAATGAAAGGAAAATAATTATGAAATATTATTTATCAATACGACTTGAAAATTTGGAATCAAAATCAGCAGAAAATATTTATCTTGTTAAAAATATTGAATATAAAAAAGCAAAAAATATTGTTTTATACATAAAAAGAATACTTACTTTATTTAAACAGATAAAAGAGGAGGATTTATTGTGATCGAAAATATAAGTATTGTTATAGGTTTTGTAACAGGATGTTTTATTGGGGAGTGTCTTTTTAATAATGTTATTGAACCATTAATCAATAAAATTGCAGTTTGGTGGGTTAATCGTTAAGGGAGGATTTAAAATGAACAAAGAATTTTTAAATACTTTAAAAGTTGGTGATAAAGTGGGTGTTAGTTCACATTATCACGGTTTGATGTTGACAACAATTAAACGAATTACCAAAACTTTGATTGTTACAGAAAATGATCAAAGATTTAACAAAGACAATGGATATGCCAAAGGTTCGGTTGGATTTTTTACAAGAACTTTAATTGCACCAACAGAAGAATTTTATAAAAATTATTATAGACACAACACACAAATTATATAACAAATTTTGTTACTAACGGTAATCTGAAAATATTAAACGAAATGCAATTAAAAGAAATATATACTAAATTAAAGGAAACAGAAAATTATGAAATATCAAGTTAATTATTATGTTGGTGATGATTTAAGATCAAAGATTATTGTAGCAGATAATTTAGATAATGCCGAAGAAATATGGTATCAATTAAAAATCAAAGCGGACTGGGAAGATATCATTTTAGTTGATAAAACAAAAGGTATATCTAACTATTAATGAAAGGTAGATCAATAATGGCAAAAGAAAATTATTTGTTTAATACATCAATGGATATGTATATTAAGATAATGGAATTAGCAAGGTTAAAAGGTAAAAAACCAGGGGAATCAATTCAAGAAGAGTTCAACGAAATAATGAGAGCCAATCCTGATAAATTTACTCTACTTGGTAAAACAGAAGCGGATTTAGATATGCTTACAGGAGAATTACGAGATAGAGGATTAAAGGTGTTAAATCCAAAAGAAAAAGAAAGAAGGGATAATAATGAGATATAGAGAAGGACATATAAAAAACATACCTAATCTTAACACCGCAAGAGTTATATATGAGATATGGCATGAAGATAAAGGAATATTACGTTTTTCGTATTTTAGAAATAAAAAGTCAGCTAACAGATTTATAAGAAAAACAAAATGGGTTATTAAAGCTGTTAAACGTACTAATATAAATAATAATTTTAATCCAAGAATTGAGCAATTAGAATTTATCAAATAAAAAGGACAATTATGCATACACAAATGATTGATTATACTTGCGAAAAATGTGGAAAATGGGGTCGCAAAGACGAACTTTGGTTTGGAGAAAAAACAGATAACATTTGTCTTGAATGTAAATATCCACCAATTAAAAAAGGTAATGCTCAAGAGATCATTATTAAACCGGAAATTCTTGATACATCAAACGTACAGGAAGGAGAAGGAAGTAATAATTATAGACCATCTTCTTTAGATGATTATACGGGACAGGAAGAAGCAAAAATACAAATAAACACTTATTTAAAAGGTTGTAAAGAACATAACGAACCATTTCCACATACTTTTTTATCGGCACCGGCAGGACATGGTAAAACTTTACTTGCAACAATAATAGCTAATTTAATAGATAAAAAATTAGTGGTATGTACCGGTGGAGAATTAAAATCGGAACAACAATTTGTTGATAAAATTGTTGAGTGTGATGGAGGGATAATTTTTATAGATGAATCTAATCGAATCAGTAAAAAAGTTGGTTTTTTTATGTTACCGGTGATTGAATTATTCGAGATCAATGGTAAAAAAATTAAACCGTTCAATGTGATTTTTGCCACAACTCATCGAGGAGATTTATCTAAGGATTTAGATGCTCTAATTCAACGTTGTGATTTACAGATAGATTTAGATCATTATAATGTACAGCAATTAGTAGAAATTATTAAGCATTATAAGGAAAAACAATATCCAAATGAGGTAATATCAGACGAAATATTTTTTAATATAGCAAACAATTCTAAAAGAACACCAAGAATTGCAAGAATTTTATTAAGAAATTACGTATTTACTCATGATTGGAATCAAGTAATGAAAGCAAACAAGATTGTCAAAGAAGGGTTAACAAGATCAGATATTAAAGTATTAAAATATCTACAAAATTTTCCAAAAGGTGTTTCAAAAAATACAATATCTAATTATTTAAGAATAAAACCGGCTACCTATGAATTTGAAATCGAACCATTTTTAATTTTTAAAGAATTAATAATGATAGAAAATAAACGAAAATTAACAAATAAAGGAGAGGAGTTTTTACAATGTCTAAAATAAACAGAAAAGATGTATTGTTAAAAGCAACATATGACCTATTAAAAAAATGTAATGAAAGTTGTTATGTATTAAATGTTTTAGAACAAACAACAAAATATGATGGTGCTGATTGTGATGGATTTTGTCTAATGGAAGATATAGCAGATGAACTAGGGATAATTGACAATTAAACAATAGAAAGGAAACAAAATGTATAACTATTTAAAACAAAAATCAGATTCACAATTAAGAACAGATCAAATTAAAGAAGCTAACAAGAAAAAAGGAAAAGGAAAACAACCAAAGAACATTAGATTTGTAGGAAATTATTCAACATTAAAAGTTGTACCAAAGTCAAAAAGAACAGCAGACAATTCTAATATAAACGGTGTTGCATTAAAGAAATAAGGAGATTTTTATTATGGATGATTTAAAATTATCAATTCGACAACTTGGAGAAATAAAACATGCACTTGGTGGAAATATTAAAAAACCATATCGAAATCGTTTTAATACTATCAAAGAATGCCCGAGTTGGAATGAATTAGTTAAAATAGGATATGCCACTAAACAGGATAGAAAAGAATTAGGTGGAGTAACATATTATGTAACAGATAAATGTATAAATGATCTAAAATACATACTTTAAAAACAAGGATATTAATATGAATACAATAAACAAAATTAAAACGACATCTTTTACACCTATTGGAGCAGTAATAAACAACAAACATAACAAGAAACCACTTATAACATTAATGCGTAAGAAAGGAACTACTTGCTGTAAATGCGGAGCAGTAGCATTAGAATTAGTCAAATATAAATATTCATCTAAATCAGGAAGACATGTTAATAGTAGCGGTATTTATGGTATTAATACAGATGGTAAATATGTTCAATTTACGATTGATCATATAATTCCAAAAAGCAAATGTCCCAAAGGAACTACTAATAATTTACAGGTGATGTGTTATGATTGTAACCAAAAAAAGGCAAACACATTTGTTGGTGAGAACGAAATCAATAAATTAGTTCAATATCAAAACAGCATTCGTAAATTTGCCAGTTATTTATGCGGATTAATAGAAAAAATAATAAAAATTAAAACCAATCGTTTATTGTTAAAAAGGAACAAGTATGCAAGTAAAAATAGATGATACTATTTATTATGTAATTAAACAATTAGGAAATGAAGTATGTATTTTACAAACATTTGAATATGCAGATGGTTTAAAAAGACAATTAAAAATATGGACAAATAGTTATGAACTGGTAAAGGAGTGATAATGAACAAAACATCACATAAAATGGTTATTGATTTAGAGAATAATGTATCACACGGAAAACTTTTTAATTATTCAAAAAATTCAATATATGTAAAATTGGCAGAAAGTAAATTAATTGAACAGAGAAAAACAAAAAACGTTAAGATTAGTGATTTTAAAACAGTAAAAAATATTATATCTGAACGTGATTTATTATTAACAATGTTTGAAATAGAGGAAGAATCTCAAAAAAAAGGAATAAATCTAAGAAAGGCAAAATAAAATGAGTATAAAATGCATGATAGGTATTCATAAATGGAAGCGAGTATCATATAAGATAGGAACTGTTATATCTACAGGATCATTAGGAACAGGTGAAAAAACAGGTATTATTTATATAGAACAATGTCAAATATGTCTAAAGGAAAGAGCGTTTATTTCTGATGGTACTTATAGCCAAGATTTTGATGTTGATTTAGCTAAAATAACCATAAATAAGTAAAGGAAAATAACATGGATTTATCTAAAATTGGATTTTATACATTATACAATGATCGAGTTAAAAATGTTTCTGAATTTTCACAAATGAAAAGATGTGAGATGATAATAACAGAGTATTGTAATTTCAAATGTCCTTATTGTAGAGGATTAAAAAATGAAATTTACGGAGATAGATCAATCAAAGAATTATCCATTGATGAAATAAAAAGAAATATTGATTATTGGTGTATGAATGAACCATTAGAGAATATTAGATTTTCTGGTGGTGAACCTACTATCCATAAAAACATTATAGATGCTGTAAAATATTCTAAACAAAAAGGAATCAAGCATATTGCAATATCAACAAATGGATCAAATTCACTTGATCTTTATAAATCATTAATAAGAGAAGGAGTAAACGATTTTTCAGTGTCATTAGATGCTTGTTGTGCAGAAGACGGAGATAAAATGAGTGGCGGTATTAAAGGTGCTTGGGATACTGTTATTTCTAATATTAGAGAATTATCACAATTAGTATATGTAACGGTTGGTATTGTTTTTACACCGGACAACATAGAAAAATGCATTGACACAATTAAAATGGCTCATCAACTAGGTGTAGCAGATATAAGAATAATTTCATCAGCACAATGGAACGGAAGCATTCCTAAATTAAACGAAATACCACAGGATATATTAGATGCACATCCTATTTTAAAGTATAGAGTAAACCATTTTATTACTGGAAGACATGTTAGAGGAATTAAAGACCATGATTGTAATAAATGTCCGTTGGTTTTAGATGATACAATTATTGCCGGTGATTATTTTTTCCCTTGTGTTATTTATATGAGAGAACAAGGTCAGCCAATTGGTAAAGTTAATTCCAATATGCGAGAACAGGCAAAACAATGGTTTGAATCACATAACACACATAATGATGATATATGTAGAAAAAACTGCCTTGATGTATGTATCGATTACAACAATACTTGGAGAGAATTAAATGCTTAAAATATACGATTGTTCAAATACAATTGAAAGACCTACTCATAGAAAAATAAGTTATTGTCCGGTTGAAAATACAATAGTTTCTGATCTAAAGAAATATGCATCCGATTTTAATGCACTATGGGTATCAGATATTAACAAAGCAGATGTTTTGTTTACAAACGATGTTTTTCCATCCAATGTTTTATTAAGTACAATCCGTAAAGTAAAAAGAATGGATGGTATTTTTCAATTAAATAGTTTAAAAGAAAGGAATGAAAAATTAAATTATTCAGCACAAATAGCGGACGATGTTATTTTTGTTTCAGAATTTAGCAAACAATCTTATATTAAGTTATATGGTGATAATTTAAAGAATACAAATGTTGTTTTAAATACAGTAGATGAGAAGGTATTTTTTAATACAGGACTTGAAACAGATGATCTTATTTTTTCGGCTTCTTGCTCAAATTGGGAACGTCCAGAAAAGCGATTCTCTTCTCTAATGGACTTAGCTGAATATATGCCGAACATAGTTCATTTAATAGGTAATTGTCCATTTAAGGTACCAAAGAATGTGATTAAATGGGGTTATATACGGGATGACCAGAAAATAAATGAAATCCTAAATATGTCTAATGCCTTTATTAACGTATCTTATAAAGATGCTTGCCCAAAAACGGTATCACAAGCCGTTGCATGTGGTTTACCAGTATTATATGCTAACTCTGGAGGAGTACCAGAACAAGTCAAATATGGCATGGATTTTTATGAAAAAGGATTAATTGGATTTGAAGACAATATTCCAAAATTAGAGTTTGATAGGATATCTATTGCATATATAATGTTTATTCAACATTTTAAAAGATTAAGATATTGTGCATTAAAAAATAAAATAACGCATTTAGATACTTTATCAAAATATTATGATATACTAAAGAAAGAAAGGAAATAAAATGTCCAGACAAATAATTATTAAAGATAGAGACACAAATACAATTGCTGTTTGGAGTACAATAGTTGATAATTTTATTTTTGAAGGAAATATTGAAGATTGGACTAAACGAAGAATTGAGGAAGAATCTATCAAAATAAGATCAGAAATTTATGAAATATATAAAGAATTATTACTTGGTGAAAAACCATATTATCAATTTTCAATGACATACGAAGAAGCATTGAAAGAAATAAAAAATGTACATGGAGAATAACAATGAAAGAATTAGAAAAATTTACTGAATGGATGAATCTTAATTACGAAGTTGAAACAACAAGAGGGATGTATCTAAGGCATGTAAACGAATTTTTTAAAGAAAATGACGTTTTTACTCAAGAAACTGTTGATAATTATTTACGTAATAAAAAAGTAGGAAGTGGAACATTTAATATAATATCAGCATCTTTAAAAACATATAACCGATTTTTAACAAATTATCTAAAACAAAAAATCGATATTAGTTATCCTAGACCTAGAACATCAAGTTCTCGTGATCCAAAATTTATCACAGAAGAACAACTTGATGAAATAATAGAAAAATTACCCATCGTTTTCTATGATTATGAAAAAGCGAGAGCGGTTCTATTATTGATGTTTTATACGGGCATGAGGCCTATAGAAATAATATCATTAACAAGGGATAATATTGATTTAGATCAATGCTGTATAGATGTTATTGATACCAAAACTCATCGAGATAGAAAAGTAGCATTTAATACTGACATAAAAGAATATATACGTGCTTATTTTAATCGTGATAATGAAGAAGAAAATGCCTTTAACATTGATAAGTTATATTTAGAATATATATGTAGAAGAATCAAAAGATATTTTAGTTTAAAAGATTTTTCTCCTTATGTATTACGACACTCCCACGCAAAATGGTATTTAAAAATATCCAATTGTAATTATGATAGTTTACAAAAGTTGATGGGTCATACAAATATTTTAACAACACACAATTATACAAGGAAAAGTAATGATGAAGCAATTGATGATTATAACAATGTTGTAAATAAAAGGAAGAGGAAAAAGAAATGGTAAATTCTATAATTGTAAGAAAGGTTTTTTGTAAAGACGAAAATATAAAATTTCCTATTTGTAAACATTGTGGTAATGAATGCAGTCCGCATGAAATATCAACAAATGAATTGGTAAAACTTGAATCAGATACAATTGTCAAATTTATTAATTTAAAATATTTATTATTAGACCACTTTGGAAAAGACAAAAATTTAATTTTTATTTGTAAACACTGTTGTAAAGGAGAAAGATTATGAGTTTAGTTATAAGTAGGAGTTATGAGCAAATTATTCAAGCTATAAAAGAAGAAGGTATAAGGAATGTAAGAACAATTATTTTTTTAAGAGCATTAGAAAAACTAAACGATTTTCAAATAGCCACTTTGACTGATTGGATGATTGATTATTCTCATTCATTATCAAATGATCAAATAAAAGATGTTATTAATAAGATGGTAGAATATGGTGGTCACCTGGTTAATAACCTAGGAGGATGGGACATTTGGAATAAAGAAAAATGTCTTATTCAATTATAAATATAAGGAAGGAAAATCTGATGCAAATAATCTATTTATTATTTTATAAATATCATCACTATTTGGCTATATGGTTTAGAAAACAATTAAATCAACTAGAACATTGTGAGATTTATTGGGCCTTTAAAATGCGGAATATAATTGAAGGAGACTCGAAAGATTTTTATTATGGAGGATATATAGAAGAACCAAAAGATCATATTGATAGAATTAAAAATTATGATAATCTATATACAAATAAAAATAACATAATTATTGAAAATATAAAACAAGGTATAATACCTTATTGCAATAAATGTAATAGCGAAATTAAACTTGACAACAGAGGAATATTATTTTGTGATTGTTGCTGTTCATACTATAAATCATTAATAGGCAAAAAAGTAACTAAATTTAAAGTAAAGAGAGAACCAAAACCATTTAAGAGTGGTAAGAAAATAAACACTGTTAAAGGTATTATTAATCATCCACAATTAGATATACCAGCATTTATTTTTGAAGAAGATGATAGTTACGTGGAATGCCGGAGATGTTATCCGGTTAAAGAGGATCAAAAATAAAATGATAAATAAATTTATAAAAATACTAAAGGATAAAATTCAAGAATATAAATTTAAAAAACCAAATAAAAAGAATATGCTTAGATAAATGTCAATCAATATTTGTGCTTGATTCAATGGGAAGTTATATAAAACAAAATTTGACAAAATAAAAAACAATATGTTATAATTGAAACAAAGGAGAATTAAACCATGATGCAAATTCCTGATATTGATTTCCAAAAAATAGCTGATGATTTTAAACGTATATCAGAAGCATTTGAATTATTGTTAGGTCATGAAGATAAAAATGAAAAATTATTTAATATTACCTTAGATTTATCTAAAAGAGAATTGGATCGCTTATTTCTTGATTTAACGCAAATTTGGGAAAACACAAAGATAAAAGAAGAAATATCTGTTCTTGATTGGGAGAATTGGTTAAATATAAAATATCCAGAAAAACATGCTATTTTTTTCAGTAACAAAACAATAGCAGAATCTATTTATAATAAATCGAAAGGAATTGATTAAGATGGAGGTTCGTGTAATAAAAGATTTCCCTAGTGCAAACATTGGTGATATTTTTCTGGTTGAAGATGGATTTATAGAAGTATCACAATATTCTGTTGATTTTTTGATTTCAAATGAATGGGTTGAAGTATATAAAGAACCAACACTATATGAGAAATTTAATAATGCGTGTTCTTTTACCACATTGACAAAGGGTAAAATGGCCAATGTACTTACAACAATAGCTAATGTTCATTATTTAAAAATATTCGATAAATTTTGTGAAGAAAATGGTACCTTTCCTATGACTACGGACGGTATTGCATCTAAAATGGAAAAACTTAGATATATGATTAAAAAAGGATAATATTATGGAATGGTTTGAAGAGTTAAGATACAAAATGATGTGTGATATTGCAATTAAAATTACCAAACTTAGGACACCGGAAGATAGATCAAAAATTATTTGGTTATTAAATGAGAACGGATATGACACAATATTAGGCCAAGACGATATATATTTATACAAGAGAGACAAATCATGAATTTTAATGAATATTCTACATTAGCAATAAAAACAATACAAGTAAATACAACAGAAAATCCTAATGAACTTATGGACAGAATCACTTTAATAAACGGAATACCGTTAGATGCTATATTAATTGGGTATAATGAAGATGGAGACCCTATTTATGCGGATGGGAGAACAGTATGAAAAATATAGAACAAAAAAATAAAAGATTTTATTAAAGAGGAAAACGATATTACTAGAAGAATTAAAAATTTAGTAATATCTTGTATTGAAGATAGTTTTATTGATTCAGAAAAACTTATTCAAAACAAAGAATATCATATTTGGGATTTATATCCAGGATACACAATAACATATAAAGGTATCGATGAAATATTAAAAATTGAGAAGGAAGTTCATAGTTATTATGCTGAAGATGATGATGTTAGTTTTAATGTTTATGGCAAGAATGGTATAATTGTAAGTTCGGGTATTACAGAAATAAATCTTAAAGATAAATTATTAAAACAATTTGATAAAGCAGAAAATAGTCTTATTCTTGGAAAAGAAATTATCAATTATTTATATTCAGGAAAAACGGTATCAACATATGATCATTGGTCATGGGATAAATGTAAAAAAGGAGAATAAACAAATGCCATATATTTTAAAAAGTGATAGGGCCAGATGTGATGAAGTTGTAAAACAAATGATAGCTTCTAATATAAAAGTAGATGGAGATTTAAACTATATTTTGTTTAAATTTTGTAAATATTTTTATAGCCATAGTTACAATAACTTAAAAAATTATTGTGGAGAGTTACGTCAATGTGCTACAGAAATTGAACGAAAAATTTTAGCACCATATGAAGAAATGAAAGAAAAAGAAAATGGATCAGTATAATAAGTCATTACATATAAAAAATCTTTGGAAAAACGGACATTATAAAAATCGAGACACATCATATATAACAGATGAATGGAAACAAAATGTTAGTGATATAATGAAAAAACGATGGAAAGATGGTGTTTTTACAAAAGAGAGAAATCAAAAAATAAGTATTGCTAATAAAGGTAGAGTTAGTACATCAACAAAAGGTAAAAGAGATTATTCGCATACTTGTATTTTTTGTAAAGAAGTTTTTATAACTAAAACGCAACATAGGTCTGTATGTAATAAAGATGATTGTAAAAAATTAAGGTGGTCAAATTGTAAAATTAATCCTGTAATTGAAAAACAACGTAGGATAAAAATCAGCAAAGCGTTAAAGGGAAAAATTCCAAAAAATTTATTATCAAATATAAATAAATCAAATAGTCCACCTCAAATAATGGTCTATAATATTGTTAAAAATTATTTCAATGACGCCAAGTTTAACTATTGTGTTAAAACAGAAAAAACAAAAAGATTTTTGGATATTGCTATACCATCTATTATGGTAGATATAGAATATAATGGTAAGGTTCATTTAATGAAATGTGTTAAATTTAAAGATAAAAGAAGAACATCTGAATTAACAAAAATAGGATGGAATATTATTATAATTGATAGACATAATATGAGTGAAACTAAAAATATTATTGAGCAGTTATACGTAATGGGAATAAACTAAAAATTAAATCAACGGCGACGTATAGGGAAAGAAGTAATTATGCAATATATATGGGTTCCTTTTGCAATAGTAATGTATGTGGTTTATGCCTGGTTAACAAAAATGAATAATCTACACCAAACACATTCATGGTTTGTTTGCATGTGGATTGTAGGAGCTATTCCCTTATGGAATATTGTTAGTCGAAATTCAACAAGTTTATTAACTGATGGGTTTCTTTATGATGTTATTATACTTCTATCTTACATTACTACTCTAATTATTCTTGGTGAGGCAAAAATGTTCGTGTTAAATCAATGGCTTGGATTAATTTTATGTATCTTAGGTTTTATCCTAATGAAAGTAAGATTATTTTAAAATTAATATTAACTAATTATTAATCAAGGAGTAGGCATATGTTTATTTTAATTTGTTGTTTAGTTATTTTTATTGGAATTATGTGTACAGAGAATATTTATATGTACACAGAATATTCAGAAGTAGACTTAAATCATTTAAAAAGATTGTTGAAAAAATCATTTGATAAAATTGCTAATTTGAATGCAAAAATTTTAAAAACTGATTTAGATAAAAGAAATAAATCTAAAGAAGAAATTAAAAAATTAGAAGATAGAATAAGATACATGATCAGTTCTAATCATTGGGAATATTTTACATTTCCTGATGGCAAAACATTTTATCCATTGGACGATTTGGTAAAATATTATAAAGATATAAACGCAAGTTAATTTTTAAAAAGGAAAATAAGATGGATTTTATAAATAAAAAAGTAGAATTTTTATATAAGGATTCAACGAACAAAAGGGATTTAAAATATGGTAATCTTTTAGCATTTGGTATTAAGAATTCTTTTAGTTCTGCTATTATAATGGAAAACAACACGGGTAAAATTTATAATGTAGATGTTGAAGATATAACAAGATTAGAAAATTAATATTAAAAAGAGGTATCTAATGAAAAAAATGTTAGAATTATTTATGATTGTTTTGTGTGTTACTGTGCTTTTTAAAAATGGAGTCACAAAAACATACGAAAAAGGAAGATATTTTACAGACAACAGCGAATGTGGATTATTGGGTGGTTGTTCTCAAGCAACAACATACAAGATATTCGGCGATGTTTTACTCGCTCCTCCTATTGCAGTAATTAATATTAATGAAGTATTATCAATTTCACAAGAATGTGAATAAAGAAAGGAAAATATGAAAGTAAAAGAATTAATTGATTTTTTACAAAAAGGAAATGAAGAAGCAGAAATAATTATTAAGAGTTCATCGGGTATTATGTATGATATTATTGAAGAAAAAATAATTATAGAAGCATATGGTGCAAAAATCAAAGAATCAGACAAATTCAATATTCGCATTTCTTGACAGAATTATTTTAGATGTGTTATACTTGAAGAAAAGGAAATAATAATTTTTGGATGTGGTGTGATGAACACACTAGAGGAAGCTAAAATTTATTAAAAGAGTACATATTTTGTGGTGTTAAAACACATGATCTTTACGGTTACTGTGGTATACAACAGCTACTATGGAAGGCATAAAATACTTTTAATAAATATCGAATTTAGTGGAATTGAAACCATAACTTAGGATAGGACGACTCCTAGAAGATATTCAAAAAATAATCAGATTCAGGCAGACGGATACCTACCCGTTGAAAACTTCAAAAAGTCTTAGCAGGTAAAAATCCTGTCATCCAAAACCAAATTAAAAGGAAGATATAATGTTAAATCCAAATACAAAAATAACAAAATCTAAAGGAATAGATTTGCCATTAATGTATATTTATACAGCAGGATTTATGGCAGGAGAAGTACAAGAACAGTGTTTAGAATGGAGAAAAAAAATAATAAAACATTTTAAATATTATAAAAAAGAAAATGAGACCCAATGGACTTCATATCCTGTAGTAATATTAGATGCATATAATGGCCCAGAAATGGATACTATTGATGCAAAAGGGTTAACATCTAATATTCCACCCAATGCAATTCGAGATGGTGATTATTTATCGGTAAAAAAATCGGATTTATTAATTATTAACTTAGATAATTATGGTTGCGACAGATTTTCGTGGGGTACTCCAACTGAGATGGCTTGGGCTATTGATTTATGGCACCAACCTACTATTGTTATTTGTCCAAAGCATTTATCTGCCATGTTAAAACACCCATTTATACAACGTGCTTCGTGGGTTGTAGAATCCGTAGATGAAATGATAGAGAAAAAGTGTGTAAATTATTTTTACAAACGCATGGCCGGTGTTGTCTATGAATAAGAGATGCACCAAATGCAAAAAGAACAAAAACACTAAAGAATTTACTGTTCATAAAAGAAATAAGGATGGATTATCATATCACTGTAAAAAATGTCAACAATATTCAAAGAAGATTACTTATTTGGAAAAACGAGAACATATTTTAAAACGTAATCTTAATTTGATAAAGAAATATCCTTGGAGAAAGACTTTCTATTTAATTAATGATAGATGTACCAATAAAAAATACCCTAAATGGCACAGATACGGCGGGAGAGGGATAAAAAATTTAATTACAATAGAAGAACTAAAAGAACTTTGGTTTCGGGATAAAGCGTATTTAATGAAGAAACCTTCTATAGATCGTGAAGATAATGATGGGGATTATGTTTTTGAAAACTGTCGTTATATGGAATTAGGCAAGAATTCTTTAAGAATGAATTTACAATTGAATGCCAAATCTGTAATCCAAATTACATTGGATGGGATTAAGATAAACGAATTTGTTAGTATTTCTGAAGCAACAAGACAAACAGGAATAAATAATATATCCAAAGTATTAAGAGGGTTATGTAAAACATCAGGTGGTTATTATTGGAGATTAAAATGAAAGATATTGTTATTAGAATAGATACGGATAAAGAATTCGATAATAGAATTAAATTTAATATTTCTCAAGTTGTTTCGGCTAGAACTGTGCCTTGTAAAAGAAATTCTATTCAAGCATTTATTACCATACAGATATTTGGAAAATACAATATGGACAACACAATAGAAATACCGGTTTCCGCAGATGTTTATAATTATATTGTAAAAAATGCTTAAATAAACCATATCAAGGAGAAATAATCATGCCAAAGGAAATTATAATTAACAATTGGACAAAAACTTACATGATTGGTGCAATGAGTAAAACATCTGCTGGAGATGGCGGCTTTGGATGGAGAGAAATATTAGAATCTGAGCTTACTAAAAGAATTGATAAATCGGGGAATCCCATATTCGTTTTTAACCCATGCAACGAAGAGCAAAGTAAGGTTGGTCTAAATCCACTTGAGTATCACAAAAAAATAAATGGTTGGCTAAATTCTGGTTGCAATGATAAAGTAGCAGATGGTTCTAATTTAATATGGGGAGGTAAGACATATATTGTTTTAGACGAAACAGGAACACCATTTCTCAAGGTTATACCTGGTGATGATTTCTATGTTGAACAGAGTGATTTTTTAATATGTAAGATCGATAAAGGCGATACTCCTTGCGGAACCTACTATGAAGCAGGCTACTGTAGAAAATTAAAAAAACCTATTTATGTTATACAAACAATGAGAAGAGAAGAATATTCAGAAAGTTTTGTAGGATGGGTATTTGCAAGTGGTGGGGATTTTTTTCCAAACCAAACAAAACTTCTACAATTTATTGATGAAAAATATAATTTAGAGGTTAAAAATGCTTGATGGAAAAATAATTATTCCTACTGCTTGGAAAACTGTAGATTTAATAACAACAGATGATCCTTGTGATTTTGGTGAAGCATTGAGAGGAATGTGTTTTATAGGAACAATAAAAGATGTAGGATGTTATTCTACATTTACAGTAAACGATATTTTCAAACAAGTAACATCAGGAGAAATTTTTGAAGAAGCCTGTGAACACATGTTCAATGTGTGTGATGATAAGCATGTTTATCATTATAAATTAAATGATGAGGAATGTTGGTGCTATGGATATAAAATAGGAAAACCCGTTGAAATTGTATGTGGTTGGTCATGGGATGGAGATGGATGTCTTTATTTAAGGTATAATAATAGAAGTGTTATCAATTACGATTGTAAAAAAGATTACACTTGGAATTGGATAAATAAATGATTTTAAAAATAAGGAGTTGTTTTACAATACAAAGAATCATCAGAAATATGATATTTGTCTTTATAGTTTTGTTATTATCAGGATGTGCAATATGTTCTGATACTTTTATAGATCAAAACTCTAACATAAAACAAAAATATTGGGTTTGCCATTAAAAAGGATTAACTATGGAAATAATAGATAAGTCAATAAAAAAGCAATGTAACTGTAAAGGAAAAATTCCCTGTAAAGAATGCATAAATGGTATTTATAAAGAACCAAATTATATTTTAGTTACAGAAACACAAGAAGGACAGAAAATAGCATTTGATATGGATTTTTTAAAATGATTGAATTGTGCTTAATAAATACATTATTGTTTAGTAAAATTATACTTGCATCAATTATAGGATGGCTGATTGGATATGAACGTAAAAAACGAGATAAAATTGGTGGTTCTAGAACTTTTGCATTGGTTAGTTTAGCATCTGTATTAATGGCAACAATAACTTTAAAATTTGTAGGAATATATACTTTTGATTTTTTTAGATTGATGTCATACGGAATTGCAGGAATTGGGTTTTTAGGTTCGGGTTTTATTATAAAAGAAAAGCACAATGTTGAAGGATTAACAGGAGCAAGTTGCTTATTTGCTTTAGTACCAATTTCATTTTTAATAGGATTAGAACAATATTTTTTAGGAATTTCGTCAGCAATATTAATGTATTATATTTTAGAATTAAAACACAAGAATGGAGATTAATATGAGTAATGATGTAACACCAAAATGCACTTGTGACTTTGATGGTTGCAGTTATTGTCCACCCCCAAAATATGCTTATGTACCAGGTGATGAATTGGTTGAATCTGGCTATCCAGCATGTCCCATACATGGGTGGATTAATAATGATCCTAACACAACGTTACAACTTGTAGAAAATAATAAACAAAAATCAAAAGATGGAAATCCAAAAGATGCTGTTGGAACAAGAAAAGTTCCATTTTCTACAGTGTCGTCAAGAGTAACAGCAGAAGTTGGATTAGCAATGTTAGAAGGTGCAAGAAAATACGGTAGGCACAACTATAGAAAGGTTGGCGTTAGAGGATCAGTATATTATGATGCTTGTCAAAGACATTTAACTTCTTGGTGGGAAGGTGAAAATATTGATCCTGATTCTGGTTTAAATCATATAATAAAAGCAATAGCCTGTTTATATGTTTTAAGAGACAGTATGTTAATGGAAAATTGGACAGATGATAGACCACCAAAAACAAAAACAGGATGGATACAAGAATTAAATAAACTAGCATCAGATATTATTGACAATTACCCTAATGCTAAAGACCCATATACAGAGATATAGTTATCGAGGAAAGAAAGAAAAATTAACTATTTTAAAAAGGATAAATGAAAGATGACAACCCTAATTAAATACAACGATGGTGATGAAGTGCTTTACTGTGTAGATTGCAAAACAATTATCCAGTATGGTGAAAAATACGCAGAAGTTCAAGAAGATGGAGATGATTATAAAAAAACATATCATCTTGAACACGCCCCAATTGATGAATTTGAAGACGAATAAATTTATCAATATTTCCAAGTAGCAGTTGTTGATCTAGCCAATGAAACAAAATTAATCAAGAAAGATTTTTTAAAATGATAATAGCTGTTGATTTTGATGGAACACTTTGTAAACATTCCTATCCAAATATAGGTGTGCCATACAAAAAAACACATACAGGCCCTCATTAAATTAAGAAATGAAGGAAATTACTTAATTTTGTGGACTTGTAGAAGTGGTGACAGTTTACAGAAAGCAATTGAATGGTGTCATGATTTAGGATTAGTTTTTGATGCTGTAAACGATGATATTCCTTGCATAAAAGATGATGCATTTGGGAAATTAAAAAGTGTAAAGGTTTTAGCCGATATTTATTTGGATGATAGAAATGTGGATTTATATGACATGTTGGGGGAATAAATGAGTAAAGTTATTTTAATGGATACTTCTGGCGTTTTTGTGCCTACAGTAAAGGTATGGGGAGGTCTCAAACAAAAACAGGTAGAAAACGGATTTCCATCTTTTATTTTACCGGCTCACTGTATGTATTTTAATAGCTTGCTATCAAGTTTATCAAAAATTGGTGTTGATAAAGATGACATTGTTATTATGGCAGGAGAGGGTCATAGTTGGAGGAAAGATTATCTGGCATGTTTAAGTGAAGACACTGATATTTTGACCGAAAACGGATGGATCAACATAAAAGATTTTGTTGAAGGCAAATCAAACCTAGAGGTTGCCACATTAAATATTAGTCAAAATAAAGTAGAGTATTATAAGCCGTGTAATTGGTTTAAATATAAATACAAAGGTGAAATGTATAAATTGGGCGGTAGAGGTCATGCACTAGATATATTAATGACACCTAATCATAAACATTTATGTAAAAAGCACCACGAGAAAGAATTTTCTTTAAAAACATTAGATCATATAAAAAATAATTCTGAAATTCAAAGTTATAGAGGATTTCCTTGGAATAAAAAAAATACCAGAAGATATTTTACAATACCAAAAGGAAAATCTATAAGTTCAAATATAAGAGGCAGAAATAAGTTTACATACATTGTTGAATATCCATCTCGTAAAATCCCAATAAACACATGGTTAAAATTTTTAGGATGGTATTTAAGTGAAGGATGTTTAAAAAACGGCAGATGTTCTGGTAATACAAAAAAATATTGTGTGAGCATTTCACAATCAAAGAATATTAATCCTATATATTTCAAAGAAATATATGATTTATTATCATCTGAAATGGGATATAAAGTCAGTATTTCTACGAGAAAAAATGTCAAGAATTTAATTATTAGTGATGTTCAATTAGCTAATTATTTATCACAATTTGGAAAAGCATATAACAAATTTATTCCTAGAAAACTATTAAATTCTTTAAACAAAAAACAGTGTAAATTATTATTAAACACATTAGTAAAAGGAGATGGAAGTTTTAGAGGAAAGGCTTTTTCATATACAACAGTATCAAAAAGATTATTGGATGACATACAAGAGTTAGCATTAAAGGCCGGTTATGCTGTTACTTATAGTAAACCAAAAAAACACAATTTTTATTGTATTTCAGCGTCTCTAGAAAAAACACCAAGAACAAAAAAACAGATTTATAAAAACCAAAATATGGATGTTTATTGTATAGATGTGCCTAACCATACATTTTTCATCCGTCGAAAAGGAAAAACGTGTTGGACAGGAAATTCATACAAGGCACAGCGTCAAGGATTAAGAGATAAAGACACCTTTATTGATTGGCCGTATCAATATAGCCAATTAAATAAACTCCATTCTCAGTTAGAAAAAGCAACAAATTGGCATTTTGTAAGAGTCGCTGATGGCTTAGAGGCAGATGATGTTATAGCAATAGGATGTAGATATTTTTCGGACAAAAAAGTTATTGTTGTTACTGGTGATAAAGACCTTTACCAATTAGCTTTTTATGAAAATGTTAGTATTTACACATTAAATAAAAAAGTAAAAGGAACAAAAGGCTGTTATATAACTGTAAAATCCCCTTTAAAAATAATTTCAGAGAAAGTAAGAACCGGAGATAAAGGTGATAATATTATTCCAGAACAAAACGAAGTTCAAGAAGATCGTGATTTAAGAGAATATATAGTTACACTTCTTACTCTACCAGAAGATATAGAAAAAAAAGGAAGAGATGCGTTTGATAATGCCTTAAAAGAAAAAAAAGTCCTTAATCTAAAAGAATTACCACCTTTTACTAATGTACAAGATAAATTTTTAAAGATATATGATAAAGATAAAATAATAACTCCAGAATATTGTACAAATTTGACGCAAAAACGAGAAGATAAAAAGAAAAAAGAACTAAAATTAAAAAGAGAACAGGTAAAACTAGAAAAATTAAAAGAAAAGGAACAAGAAAATGGGAAATGAAACACAAAAAATAGTGGCTTGGTTCATGACTGCAAAAAAATTAATTAAATTTCAAGATTCAACAGAATCATACACTGTTGCTGACAATGTAATGGAAAAGGCAGATTTTACAAAGTATCCAATCAAAAAAGGCAATAATGTTAATGTAACTATTGAAGATGGTGTTGTTACTTATCTTCGTAAAGCCGAAGGACAACCAAAATCTGAACCCAAACCCACAGAAACTCTTCCACCACCTCAGACTCCTAAAACAGAGGAAAAGCCACCTGTAGAGAAAAAAAAGACCGAACCTATAGCAGAACCCAAATCCGAAGAAAAAGTTGCATCACAAGCCTCTGGTGAAGAACAAACGGTAACCATTTATGCTGTTGCTGGCAACAAAACAGTGGTTAAGTTTGATAAAGATTCTGCATGGGTAAAAGTGTCATCTGATATTCAAACAAAGGATTACAAAGAAATTGGGTTATTAGCAAGAAACACTGTAAAAGTAACAATGGTCAATGATGAAATTGTTAAAGTTGTCAAGGTTGATGAACCAGCCAAGAAAGAAAAAGAGGAAGATAAAAAAACACAACAAAAATCATATACAAAAAACAATGATGTACAAAATTCCATCGAAGCACAAGCGTGTGTGAATTCTGCATGTGCTATTGTTGCTCAATTGGTGGGTGCTGATCCAACAAAAGCAAGTTCGGCTAATATTAATACTATGAAAAGAGCAATTGCAACAGATTCTTTTGATTTATTACAAGAATTAAAAAATAAATAATTAACCTAAAGTATTTAAACATCATGTTTTACATATTTGCAAGTCTATTTTCATAATAATATGTAAATAGAAAAACCCTATATAGTTAGTGGCAGAAGCAGTATTGCTTATGTGTTATATCTGACAGTGATATGTTAGATATCGGAGCCTTCTAAGAAAACGGTAATCTTAGACAAAAGGATTTAAATCCGAGCATAATAAAAATACAGATTTTACCGATTGCTGTATTGATTCGTGACTATACAAGTATGAGATAACAACGAGTCTTGTCGTTGATAACTCACTGTGATATCCAGTATCTTGTCAAATCGAATCCTAACTATATACTTTATTATAAACTATCAACCATCATCTAAACAAGGTGAATTCTATGAGCAAAACAAATAAAGACAATATATTATATCATATTGATTGTTTTCATGAGCATAACATCTATTTGCCAACAAGATCGATATATTTTGGAAGTCATCTAGAATCAGAAGAAGATATTGTTTTATGCCGTAATACAGCCCAAATAATCAAGAATTTACTAATATTAGAAAAAGAAGAAATAGCCCCTATTAGTATTACATTAAATACTTGTGGCGGGAGTTGGGATGATGGTATTGCTATATATGATATTATAAGAGCTTTAAAATCTGAAGTAACTATTATAGGAGTTGGAAAAGTATATTCTATGGGTAGCATTATTATTCAAGCCGCAGATGTTAGAGTTTTAACTGAAAATACAACATTCATGATACACGATGGCACAGATGGATATATTGGTGATGCTAAAGCATTTGAAAATTGGGCCGAACAATCTAAGAAAACAAGACAAAAAATGTATAAAATTTATTATGACAATATGTACAAAAAGAATAAATTAATAACATTAAAACAAGTTGAAAAGATGTGTGCTCAGGATAATATTTTAAATGCTAAAGAAGCAAAGGATTTAGGATTAGTTGATAAAATAATAAAGAAAGTTATTAAATAATGAGCAATATTTTTTTAACTTCAGATCAACACCTAGGTCACGATAATATTCGAAAATATTGTGGAAGACCCTTTTCTACTGTTGATAAAATGAACAATACCATTATCAAAAACCACAATGAAATGGTTAAAAACGAAGATACTGTTTATATCGACGGTGATTTTTGTTTCCATAATACCAAAGGTGGCAAAGAAGGTGAAGGACAATTAATCACAGCAAAAGATTGGATTAAAAAATTAAATGGAAAATTGATTTTTGCCCAAGGGAACCATGATCAAAATAATGGACTAAAATGTAAAAATCATCGTATTGTTATAAAATATGCTAAGATGTATATTGGTATAACCCATAAACCATCTGATGTAGTAATTGAAGATGATTTATACTATTATCCGTTACATTTTACGGGTCATGTACACGAAAAATGGATAACTAAGGAAAAAACCAACAAAAACGGAAAAATAGCTCTTATGATAAATGTTGGTGTTGATCAATGGAATTTTAGACCAGTTAATATTGCCGATTTAATAACCGTGTATTTTAGATGGTTAAATACTCACGAAAGAAAAGAAGAAATTTTATACTGGACTAGACAAACATATAATAGAAAGAAATAATAAATGGATAATAATACAAGACACCAGATAAAAGAATACCTGATGGATTATTTAAAGAAAACAGTCCCTGGTTTTACAAAAAAAGGTAAGATGATCACCTGCCCATTCCAACAGAAACACGCTAAACCCGACGAGTTATCTGCAAACATATATCCCGAAAATTCAAACAAAGTTCATTGTTTTGATCCCAATTGTAATTATAAAGGTGATATTTTTGATATTTGCAGACAATTAGAATTTGAAGGAGATGTCGATGTGACCGATGATGATATTGGTAATTATCTAACGAATGAATTTAAAATAACAACGGATAATACACTTGATAAATTGTTTGATGGATACGTAGAAAAAAAATGGTGCATGGTTCCCGTTGAAAAAAACCAAAAAGAATCATGGATTGAAAAAGAATGGCATTTAAAGGATCATTACGAGAAAACAGAATGGTTTGATTGGATATATGCTAAACGAAATTTAGGAGTCCAAACTGGCAAAAAATCAAACATGTTTATTCTTGATATTGATGCTATGCCAAAAGCCATAAAAGACAAAATTTATGAGAAAAAAGCATCTAAAAAAGAAATAGATGATGCCATAATTCTTCGTGATGAAAATATACAAAAAGTCTATAAAGTATTA